>BNJT01002817.1_pt1 | contig 291943 bp, 450 predicted proteins | sample 8540491 | NCBI WGS metagenome assembly BNJT01 (sample SAMD00202455, study PRJDB9452) | human saliva metagenome | host: Homo sapiens | reverse complement strand
CATCAGTTCTGCTGATTTTCAAAAATGGAGATATACAGGTTCTTTAAGGAATAAATGCTACATTTTAAACCCTCGTGAGTTTCTGTTAAGAGTCTCTTACAAACTCCTTCGTGGGAGTTGGAACTTCTGAGTTTCGCTTTTTGACTCTCTTGTGATAGCTCTTTATTGAGTTCTTCTGCCTCTTGTTCCTCTTGTTTTTTCTTGAGCCTCTTGTGGAGTATCGGAGGAGAGCGAAAGTTGTATTTTTCCTATCGAGGGCTGAGAGCTCAGTTTTAAGCTCGGAGAGCTGTGTTTTTTACCCCATACTTTTTCGATGATTTCTTTAGAAGAGGAATATCCTTTTGAACAAGAGCACTCTTTTTCTTCCTTTTTCCATCATTGCAGGGATTTTCTCAATGGCATTGACAAAATTCATCACAGCCAAGTTAGGGTCACTTGCCAATCGTCCGTTGTTGTAGGTGTACTTGATACCTCCTTCTCCTTAGCACAAAAAGCGGCTTTTTTCAGGTCAAGTTCGTCTTTTTGAGACTTCAGTCTTTACCAATATCTGAAAACCATAGATACTTCCTATTTCTTGATATTCGCCTTTGGTACGGGCGTTTTTGGGCATAATCTTGTAACTTTTTGCGCTAACTGCTTTACACTGCTCTTTTCGTCTAAACCTCCAAACGCAAAAGCATTGATCTACCGAGCCATCTTCTCGGCGCACCGCTTTATCTGAAAAGTTTTGCCAATCCGTCTGAAAACGATGTAAGCGGTCTTGTAGGGCTTTCAAATCGCTACAGAGGTTATCTAAACGGTTTTTAGAGGTATATTTAGAGCGTAAGAACGTTTGTTTTTCACTCTCTAAAGCTCCAATCTTCTTTTCCAACTTCGCTTTTTCGAGTAAATCGGTATTTCCTGAGAGAATAGCCACATATTCAGAATAGTTCATTCCCGACTTTTCGTCCATCGCTCCCTCATCAATGGTTCTTTTGCCCAACTTATTGTTTTTAAGCTGGTCGATAAAGAGCTGTTTGTTAAAGAGTAGGTTGAACTTGTAAGAGTCCAAAGACTTTTCAACAGCATAGATAATCACATCCACCTTGTTATCGGCAAAGTATTTAGCCACTTCATTGCCCTTGCGAATGGCACGTCCGTCCCTTTGTTGTAGGTCACTGGGTCGCCAAGGGGTATCTAAGTGATGTACAGCAACGGCTTTTTTCTGTGCATTAACCCCTGTGCCAAGCATATCGGTAGATCCAAAGAGTACCCGTATCTTTCCTTCGTTGGTGTCGCTGATGAGTTGTTTGCGCATTTTATCGTTTTTTTAGCCTCTTGGATAAAACGGATTTCGTGAGCAGGAATGCCGTAGTCTTCTACCAATTTGCGTTTGATTTTCAGTGTAGGGATTCCATCTCGTTGGGCTTGTAAGTACCCAAATCAGAAAAAGACAAACTGAGTGCCTTTCTGTGCTTTGTATTTTTGATAATATTCATTGATTTTCATCGCACAATGAGAGGCTTTTGTTATCGGGATGATCTTCGTACTTATCGGAGATCATTCGCATATCTAAGGACATTTTACGGGCATAATCAGTTGCAATAAGCATTTTGGCTTTTTCCTCGGACTCGGATAGTGGCGCACGCCCCAAGAGGGTTGCATTACCCGTTTTGGCAAACTCCATTAGTTTTTGAATGAATACTCTTGATCGGGGTGTAGGAGGTATATGTGTAAAAATTTCGTTCTTTTCGGGTCTGTCTATCCCAACATCCTTTGCGGTTCTATAATCGGTTATTTCAGCGTAAAACTGCGCTAATTCGGGTACTTTGATAAAGTAGCGGAAGCGTTCTTTCTGCACAATGTTGTTAGCCACTGAAAATTCGTAATCGGTGGTCTTGCGGGCATAGATTGCTGCCCACGCATCGAAACAGTGAATTTGTTGCTTTTCTAAGGCTTGAGGACGCAGGTACTTAAAAGAGCAAATAAAGCTCAGTAAGTGAATTGGAAATAGTAGTCCCCTGATAGAAAAGTAGCCCCCATATCCTTACCTGTACGCTCTTGAATAGTTCGCAAGGCAAAAAGCAGGTTGAGGGCTTTTTGACTGCCTTGTGAGTTTCCCAATCCCGCCACTCTATCGTGCCTTGTATTGAACATTAAGCTTTTTGAACTTATGGCTTTCATCTACCAAGAGGTGATCAATGCCCATCATCTTAAAAAATCTACTGTATCATCGGTGCGCTCATTGATGTCGTGTTCTAAGGTTTTGAGCTTTACTTCTAGGTTTTCTTTACGCTTGTACATTCCTTTAATCATCGCACGAGAGACTTCACTGCCTTGTTTTTTTCCAACTGCCAAAAGACTCTCTTCAACATCTTGGAGTTCTTCTTGCAAAATGCTCTGTTAGCACCTCGGGGGATTGCGGTATCATCTTAAACTGGTCGTGGGTGAGAATTACGCAATCCCAATCATTGTTTTTTTGATGTCTCCAAAGATACGCAAACGCTTTTTGAGGGGTAAAAATCCTCCTTGCCAGGGTAAAGGATTTTAGCAAAAGGATAGGCACGGCGATAGGTCTCGGCTATTTCGTGTACATTGGCTTTAAGCTCTATAATCATCGGCTTTGTGCGCCAATCCCTAAACGCTTCATCTCTTGAGCGGCACAGCACATAATATGGGTTTTACCAGCTCCTACCTCGTGGTCGCAAATCGCCCCATTGTTGAGCTTTTATCATCCAAATAGCATCTTTCTGACTATCATACAAACCTCTATGCCTAAACTCTCTCTATCAAGTCCAGGGAAGGACTGAAAAGAACCATCATATTGCGGACGTACAAAAACAGTTAAAAGACTGATTGTACTGCTGAGCTAAGTGGTCTTTAAACTCCTGACTCTGCTCTAAGAGCCACAGAGGGGAAAAGCATTGCGTATTTCATCAATCTTGCTGTTTGCTGCAGTTGGATTGCCTCCATATCGCGCACCTTGACTTCCTTTGTCGTCTCATCTTTATTTTCTTGGTAATATCAGGTGGTATTTACCAAGGCGTTTTTTTGAAGAGGGCAATACCATCGTAGGTTCTGCTCTCACTTTTTACAGCGTATTTCTCCCAGATATGTAAGTTTTTGTCGGCATTCCACTGAAAAACTCATCGGTTTGAGCGCTGTATTGCACACCTACCTGGTATCGAAAAAGCGAAGAGGCAAAAATCACTATAGATTTGTGGGGAGATCCAACGCTCTCCCAAGTTAAAAATCCAACTCTTCAAAAAGGAATAGGGGTAGGAATTACCTGCCTGAGTCCCTCTAAAGCGTGCTCAATTTCTGATTGCTTAGGATGTTCAGGGTGAGTATTTTGATATGCTTCTACGGCTTTGATTTTTAGTAAAGACATCCCCCGCTTGCCACTTTTTGGGCAATTTGGTATTCTGTCTTCTATAGGATTGTAAAAAGAGTTTGCCCTGTAACTGTGCTTTTGACTTCTTCCTCATTGGTGTTAGAAAGCTCAGCTATGTAGGGAATATCCACCTGACCCAATTCACTTAGGGAAGTGAGTAGTGCTCTTCAGTAGAAATGTTTTCATTCTTCCTCAGAGAGAATACCACAGGCTTGTGAAAGATATCTGCCTTTTGATAAACACCGTTTTTGATACGCTCTAAGTAAGGAATTTCAGCGCCTGAGGCATCGGTTTTTATTAGCTTGATATTATCAGCACTATTTAGCCGACCATAGTTCTTGACAAAAGTATCGTAAAGGGCGTTAAGATTTTCTCTTTCCGTAGGATAAGGGGTATAGGTGGTAGCCTCTTTATGGTACAAGTCAGAATAAGCATCACGCAGAGCGATATAGGCATGGCTTTTTGCCTTTCCAAAGAAGAAAGCAAGAGGCACAAAGGTAGCAGCTGTTTTGTTCTTATTGAGATCTTGCAAAAAGCCCACCGTATCGGCTTGTACTACCAAAGTATCTTCTCTGAAATGAGGTAAATATTCTCCCTCAAAAGGTACAGGTTCTTTTAGTAATGATATCGCAGGAGGCGTGTAATACAAAGCAGGAGAAGCTTTTGAAAGCACCTCTATTTTCATTCCCTTGATTGACAGGATAAGTAAAAGAAAACAAGTCTAACTTTTGAGCATTCCCTAATTGAGAGGTAGTTGTTTTCTTTTGTTTTCTTTTTAGCCCTGTGGGTATAGTAGGGACTGTTTTTGCTGAAATGTTGGGAGGGCTCACAAAGTAGCGGTGGCTTCCTGCTCAGAGAGAAAAATCAAAGAGACTTAGCTGAACGACTTTGGGTTCAACTTTTGATTCTTAATTTCTTTTGACTCTTTAGAGATGAGATTAGTATTGGAAATAGCAAAGGAAGGCTCGTTGATTTTGCTTTCAATTTCAATAAATTCTTGCTGTTCAACCTTTTTACCTCAATTTCCTTTACTCATGTGAATGAACCTCTTGTAGCTTAATTTGTGTTGTTTGGCTTTGTTGTGCTGTTTCAGGCGATAGATACTGTGCTTTTAAAAATCGCTTAGGATTCTTTTCTTTTACCTCCTTGGCAATACCTTCTACTCCTTCACTATGGGTATAGACCATTGCAGGCTGTCCGTATAGGTTGGTGCCTGCAAGAGCATTCGTACAAATAACGTTTTCTTTTTGTGAAAGATACTCGTTTTGTAGCATCCCCTGTGGTAGCCTTTGCTGTATTGCAAAAACTGCTCTTCTATAGGGTTTTAAAGCGCCTCTTTGACTGTCTTTTGAAGGATAATAAGATCGCTTCCTGCTTCGGTACCTGCGTAATCGGTAAAGAGGTTGTTAGGCAGGCGCACGGCAGAGACAAGACGCGCACTGGAGAGCATCGCTTGGCGAATAATCTCATTTTGAGGGCTATCGGCTACCCCCTTGAGAGGTGATATAGGCAAGGAGTCCCCTTCCTTTACCATATCCAAGCCCTTTAAGAAAAAGTAGTTATGCACTTACGGGAGGCTTGTACCTTAGCAGGGTCATTGCTGCGAGAGTAACTCAAATCAAAGACAGCGGTATCGGAAAAAGGGATGTTGTTGGTCACTAAATCAAACTGGTTCCTTTTCAGTGGACTGATTTGTTCGAAGCCATCGATATGTACTCTGCTCCTCGGGGTAAAGATGAGAGAGCACCTTACCTGTGAGTAAGTCCTTTTCAAAGGCAGTGACAGCAAGAGAGGGGTGCTCTTCTTTAAAAAGCACGGATAAAATTGCCTCCTCCTGCCGAAGGTTCTAACATTGTTTGCAGAGGTACGTTTGTTTCCTTTATTGCTGAAGCGATAGCCGAGGTAAGACGCATTGGGGTATAAAAAGCCGTTAGTACAGAATTTCTAAGACTTTGTACATAGTTTTTGGGAATTGTCTTCATCAGTGGAATGTTCTCTAATAAGGGCATACAGACTCCTTTACATCTTGCCAAAAAGACTTGGTCTGCTTTTTTTGTCCAGTACTTTAAATCAGCTTTCAGACTGGTGGGGATTGAGGATAAACTTCAATCCCCGAAGCCTGAATAGTGTTGCAAGAGTTCTCGCTCTTCTTGGCTTAGAAGCGTGCGCTTTTGCTTCTAAATCGAAAGCCAATGCCAGTGCACGAGCATTGCGATTAAAAGCTCAGTCGTTTAAGATATGCCATTTTCTTCTATCCATAGTTCGATGGCACCCGTAAGTTCTGTGTAGAGGAATTGATAGGCAGCGGAGTGCTGAAAATCCTCATCGATTTTCATTCTCGTACTTTTTTTAAAGTAAGGAACCAGTTCTGGGAAGATTTTTAGAGCAAAGGGGCGCAAATCCTCATCGGCTAATTGAGTATCGAACCCTGAGAAACGACCTCAAAAATCATATCAAAGGGAGAGAAGAAGAGCCCATCGAAGAGTACTCTGAGGCTATTTTTATCACATTCAGGAATACTGATACCCGCCTCAAAAAGCCTCTTGGTAAGCCTGCGCAGCATACTCACTTCTGTCCTTGATAAAGACAGTGTCAGCTAAAAGATTAGGGAAGCTCGTTTTGTAACAGCTCTTTGAGTCTTAACTCGTAATAAGACAATGACCCTAAGGTACTCTCAGTGTTCTGGGGTTTGGTTTGTGTTTCTTTCATTGTTAAAATTACTTTTTAATGGGTTCAACAAATTTTAATTTTTACAAAGTGTCGTCTCTGCAAAGATATATTTACCACGATTTTCCAAATAGGGCAAAAAGGCTCTCCTCCCTTTTCAGGAACATCTGTTTTTAAAAGGGTTCTTCTAAATTTTTCCTGTGCTAAGAACTCTCTCTTTGAGCCTCTCGGCTAGTTCTTCCTGCTTGATAAAAGAAAGAACATAGCCCAAGTGCTGGAAAATAGAGACAGGTGTAGAGAGGATTACCTCTGTAGGAAGCTCTTGCCAACTCAGGTGTTTTTTTAAATCCCTTTTGAATTACCTCTACTGCTTTTTGAATGTTTCTCCTATCTCTTTTTTTCATAGAGGAGCAAATCAACCGCAGTGAGCTCCAAAGAGGCTACCCGCAAAGTTCTTTCCTCTATAGAAAAAAGGTAAGGTTTTTCTTTTTACTCCTATTTCTCTTAAGTTTTTGATATCCTTTTGACAAGGTAACGAATCTTACTTTGTCCCCTAGGAATCCCTCAGTGGAGGTAAGGAGGTTATTACTGTAATTTCATTTGCCTGTAAAGCCTCTTTGGGAGATAGATGTACTTCTACTGCACTGAGCAGGGCTACATAGTATTCCCTTTTTAGGTGTTGCATCAGTGTTTCAATGTAGAAATAAGGTTTTCCTCTCTCTGATAGCTTTGTTATCAGTAGCATTACCAATGTCCACAAAACGGACGATGCTATAGATGCTATTCCAAAGAGGCAGGAGCTTTCCTTGCTTTTTTAAGTCCCCCTAAAGTATTGAGAATAGTTTTTCTTTAAGGTGAGCAACACTTTTTAGCTCCTGCATAGAAAAAGCTGTAAATACCCTTTTTCCTCCAATGATTGTATCCACTTTCGTATGGTTAGTCCCTTCATATTAAAAATATATATCGTTGCAAAACATTTGCAAAAAGTACTATATTATTTCTAAAGAGCAAATATATTGAAACAAAAAGTTATCAACAGGAGGACTAAACTTCACTTAGGATATGGTACATAATCCGTTGTGTTAGCTCACAGACTTTCTTTACTGAAAGTTTACCTAACCTTTGTTAGTATTTTCGCTTTTTGAAAGTTTTCTCAGGAAACTCAAAGGCAGTTTCACCATTTTCTTTCAGACGTATATAGGCATCGAAAGTGCTGCCTGATTTGCTTTTCATTCCTTTTATCAGAGGTGTTTTTCCTTTTTCAAAGAGCGTTTTGAGCAGCTCATCAGTAAGAGGTTTGCTACATACATTCCTAAAAAGCACATAACCACAGTCCTCATCAGGACATTTGGCTACCTTTTTCAAAACAGTAATAAGGAAGCATTTTCTGCATTTAGGACAGGTGATTTTGAGTTTTTCTCTTTGGGGTATATCCATAGCCAAAAATGTATCAGTAAGACTATGGGTATAGGCTTCCATATCCGAAGAAAAACTATCGGGAGAGAGCTCTCCTTGTTCTATCTTTTGCAATTGACTTTCCCATTCGCCTGTAAGGGCAACATCGGCTATAGTAAGGATTTTACCCACTCATATACCTGCATTCCTTTATCGGTAGGAATAAGAGACTTTTGTTTACGTTCAATATAATTGCGCTTTTTAAAAAGCGTCTCAATAATAGCGGCACGTGTGCTGGAGTACCTATACCTGCTCCTGTAATAACTCACGTTGCGCTTTTATCTTCTAAGGTCTTTCCTGCTGTTTCCATAGCCCCCAACAGTCCTGATTCGGTATATAAAGCAGGAGGTTGGGTGGTTTTAGAAAGGATTTCAAACGGCTTTAATCTTTTATACTTTCTCCTTGTACAAGTTCAGGCAGCACTTGATTGCTATACCTTCATTGTCTTTTTCACTGTCTTTCGCAGTTTCATCAGAGTAAAAAACCACCGATAGCGCGCCAACCTGCTTGTAACACTTGAACACCTTTACAAGAAGTCGGGTGCAGAGCCTCCAGTAGAGTCTTTTGCACTTCTTTTACACAGGGTTCAGATACCGCTTCCAAAAAGTCGGGTGGCATCATCTTGTAAATAGTGTTTTCTTTTTGCTGTAAGGTTGGTAGGAAAGCGCTCTGTAATAAGAAGTCCGTGATGGTCTGTTACTTTCAAATCATTAACCATCTTCTTATTCAGCGTCCCAATTTTCACAAGTTTAGCTTTCGTTGGCGTATGCCCTCACTTTCTTGTAACAAACGTATCAGCTGTGGGATTTCTTCCATACATCCTCTGAGATGTACTTACTACCAGTACGTGGGTAAGTAATGTATTTTTTTGCTCGTAGAGACTTTGAGCGATTTGCAGGGTCTCATCGGCTGAAAAGTTCCATTTTTATTAGCTTCTTTCTGAAGACCTGTTAGATCATAGAGCAAAGGAGGTTGTTCTTTTACCACTTCTTTTTCAGTGGAAATCACCTCGGCCATAGGAGACTTTTTCTAATTGTTTTTTTGTAAGGCTTCAGCTTCCTTTTTATCCTCAATTTTTAGCTGAGATACTGAAAAATCAGTATAGCTTTTTGGTGCTTGAGTCGCAATTGATAAAAAGGTTTCTTTTTGAAAATGTGTGCTCTAAAAATCTTTTACAAACCATTGCTAAGGTAGGTGTTTGCACCCTTCCTAAAGGAATAAATTCCTTCACCTACGGCTATACTCAGGGCTTGGGTAGCATTGATTCCCACCAGCCAATCAGCCTCACTACGCTTTTGAGCAGAGGCATACAGCAAATCAAAAGCACTTCCTTCTTGCAGATTGGCAAGTCCTGTTTTGATACCTTTTTCGGTTAAGGAGCTAATCCAAAAGCCTTTTGAAAAGGTTTTTGACATTGCAAATATTCATAGATAGCGAAAGATCAGTTCTCCTTCACGACCTGCATCGGTGGCTACAATAATGGAACTACACTTCTAAAAAGGCTATCAATGATTTTTAAGCTGTTTTTAAAGCCATAGGGTCTGACCTGTAACCTTTCTTATCCTCAGGAATTTGTTTGGGTACCAAGATAAAGGGGCGAGGTAGAATAGGTAGGTGTTCTCTGTGGAATCCTACACAACCATACGCCTCTGGAAGGGCTAATTGCACCAAATGTCCCAATGCCCAAGTAACGGCATAATCATTACCTTGCAAATACCCATCTTGTTTTTCACTTGCCCTACTATAGCGGCAATCTCTCTTGCCACACTGGGCTTTTTCTGCTAATATAACTTTCATTTTTCTACGTGTATTGAGGTTAAAAATTAGAGTTATACTTTTGCGTCCCTTGGACTTCTTAGCAGTTTCTTTTTTTGAGCTGTTTTTCTGGATTGCTTTTGAGGGCGTTTTTCTTCTTTAGCTTTTAGAAGTTTCAGCTTTTTGCTTGGTAGAAGAAACTTTATCAGTAATGTCCTTTTGAGGATTGTTAAAGCTCATCTCTACCTTGCCTTTGTCCTTGTCAAAAGTAAAATAACCGCTATAAGTTTTACCGGCTTTGCTCTGTAAACCTTCTAAATAAATAGGATTACCCTTTGCTCAGTTCCTTGTGTTGCTCTCGGTAAGAGTTACTCCTCGTATGATTGTAGGAGCCTCAGTGAGTTTCTCTTGATTAGCGAGTTTAGGTGCTTTGTCTTCAAAGAGAAATTCCACATAACGCTTGTCGGCATTGAACTGCACGGTTGCGTTAAAAGGCTCTCCTTTTTAGAGGTCATTCCCTCGACAAACAGAGGCTTACCTTCTTTGAGCGTTTGTTTTTGCTCCTCAGAGAGTTTGACTCCTTTGATTTCATCGGGGACTTTTGATGTGTTCACTGCGCAAGGCAATGATTTCATTGGTGAGCCTATCAATACTGATAATAGAAGGAATTTTCTCTTGAGTTTTACTATTGGTAAGCTCAACTGTACGTCCCATATTTCCTGTGGTAAGCAGGTTCTTTTTATCCTCTTCTGAAAAACTCGTGACCAAAGAAAGGATAATCCAATTGTGGTTCCTTGCGCATCCCTGTGAATGGCTACTGCTACTTTTTCCATCAACTTCTCTTAGGGACAGACGAGCATCAAAGCGGGTTACTGTAGAGCCTAAATTGAAACTGATAGATACCAGTTCATTGGTTTTATAACCTTTAAGAGGGGCTCTAATAGGTTCCTCTTCTCAAAGACTCTGACTCACTCCTAAGTTTTTGTAGCGTTTCCCAATCAATAGCATCAGGGTTGTACTTGAGTTCCTCTTGGGCAGGAGTATTTTGAGATTGTGCCTGAGCAGGAGCTTCTTGTGCTTGTGCCTGAGCAGGAGCTTCTTGTGCTTGCGCTTGAGCAGGAGCTTCTTGTACTTGTGCTTGAGCAGGAGCTCTTGTACTTGTGCTTGAGCAGGAGCTTCAGGAGGGTCTGAGCAACGCAGTCTCTCCTTCTTGTTTTTAGAGTAGCTACTTTTTGCTCTTGTTTGATATACTGCTCAGGAGATACTTCTGTACTTCTTGAGGTATTCCTTACCCTTTTCAGTGAGCTTTGCCAGATGGTTTTGAGTTTTTCTATCGTATTTACCGATTTTTCTATCGGTATTTTAAAGAAAGAAAAACGAGAAGGGTTCTGGGCTTTAGCGCATAAATTGTTAAAGAAATTAGACAGCATATTACCTTGCTTGTCTACTTTCATAAAGTCATCTAAGGATTTGCTCAGCAGGAGCCATTTTTAACTCTCCTTTCTCATCAATTCCTTTTACAGCCTTAGCTGTTTTTCTTCTTTGTCAAATACTAGTAGGATATCAGATAGTTGTTCATCCACTGGGATTTGATTGTCGTAATTTGCCGTATCGGCGTGTTGATTTTCTGCCATTATTTAAACATCTTTTTAATTTGGGGGTAAAATTACTCCCTTTGTAAGACGTCTAAGAGAGGCTGTCCTTTTTAGGCATAGTATTTCGTTTTTGGCTTTTAAGGCTGTTACTGGCACACTGAAATGTTCTCGGATAAATTGATGTACATCTGAGAGCTTGTAGTATATTTTGCCTGATATGGTATAATAAGGCAGTTTGCCATTGAGCGATACCTCTGCAGGAACGTGCAGAGATTTTAAAAGGTGAGCATCAAGTCTTGATTATCCAAGAGTTCCTCACCATCCAAGCTGTTTTTTGCGTTTTTCAGCTTTGTCTATTTGCTCTTTAAGCAAATCAAAACGATCCATAATGCGTTCCATCCACGCTATAAATTCTATTCTGTCGATTTCCATTTTTATATTTATATTTGTTTAATACTTCGATTGTTAGGGTCTTAATCTTAGAACATCTAAAAGTTCTGCTTATCCTTGTGAGTTCTTGTTATCCTCCAAAAGTTCTTTTAGCACACTGCCCATTCCTAAGAGTTGGTCATTACCCTCTTGAGGAACTAAAATGCCCATTTCTTTTAAGGTGCGGATATAACCTTTTGCGGTGCGTTCCTTTTACATCAGTCCTTTTTGAATTTCTATGTTCAGCTCTTGAACTGTCCACAAAGTTCGCTCTTTAAAAAGAGGAGAAACTAACGAGGCTAAGGTACTGGCTTTATTGGGTTTTTGGTCTTCGCTTTTTCTGATTGCCTACATAACTATGCATTCCCAGTTCATTGTTCCATCTAAAAAGTATTTGTGGGGTATCGCTAAGGCTACCATTGCGGATTTTCATCGGTTTGACCGCTGAGATAGGACTGTTCTTCTCCCTCTCGATAGAAAGCACTGCTGTTGCTTTGCGTTGTAGTTCAGAGCCTAAATGACCTCGGAGTTTAAGTCCGCTGGGGTGAGGTGTAACACACATACGATACAGGTTTTGTAGTTACCTGCCAAAAAGGTAAAGCTCTTCTATGAGTTCCACACTTTCTTGCTCGTTATTCACAGCTCCAATAAGGTCGGCTATGCCATCGATGACCACCAAATGCACTCCTGCACATTGGTAGTAAAAACTCTCCAAGCCCTCACGAATGACCTTTTAATCGTTCTCTGCGAGGGAGTTGGGTGAGGGCAAAAGGCGTGTAGCAAATCAGGAAGAAGGTTAGTTTAGCTCTTTTAAGCAGTTTGCTAATATTTTGATAGAGCTGGTCTTGAGACTGTTCTGTATCGAAAAATAGCACCACTTTTATCTTTGGGACAAGGCAGTAGCGTTGTGCCCAATGTGTCAATAGGAAGATTCTTACTGTTAAGACAACCTGCAATGAGGGCACTTACATAATGACTTTTGCCTGTACCTTCGCCTCCTGTAATACCCAATAAACTACTCTGTACTCCTACAGGAGTTTTGCCAATAGAGATGATTGTTTCTTGCTTTTTTTGGGAGGTTTATCCCATTGATTTCGCAGTTTTTAAGCAGTGATAGGCTTTCTTCATAGTGTTTGCTAAGGGTCTGATAAAAAGAGTTGCAATAGGTCTCTACCCATTTTACCTTGTGCAAAATAATCGGATATATCTTTATCCTTTTTAGTACCTGAAAGAGGTAAAACCAAACGAAATACTTCTAAAAGGTGCTAATTGGGCTTGTTGCTCTAAAGAGGCTCTTTTACCTGTTTCGTCGCTATCGAACAAAAAGGACTAAATGTCGGAATCGCATTTTTAGCTTTTGAGTTTTTGTAAAGGAATGTGAGCTGTTTCGCTATTGAAACAGATAGCCGAAAAAGCCTCTACTGGCTAAGCTCATTACATCTTTTTCGCCTGCGGTGATAAAAGAGGATGTCGCCTTGTAGAGGTAGCTGAGACTCACCAAAGCAATAGTTTTCGGGATTACCTCCATAGAGAAAACGCAGTTTAGAAAAGGGACGATAGACCTTTAAATGCTTTTTTTAAAAAGATAAGCAAACATCCACTCATTATAGGTGGAGGCAATAGTGTAAGGTTTTGCCGTCTTTTATTGGTGCTTGAATAGCTTTGCAGAGATTACATTGTACCTGTTTAGGATGTCTTGAGTGATGCTGCATTGCAGCCAATAGGCTAATTCTTCTTGGGTAAAAAGGTTTTTGGGTGAATTGATAAGAGATAGATTTTTGGTTTCTACTTGAGTGCTTTCTATGGTGATGGTGGGAGGTATTTGATGTTTTTGTGTAATTATAGAGGTGGATTCTCTAAACCCAGATGTAAATCTCGATTGATAATCTTTAGAATTTCGATAAAATCAGAGGCATTTTGGCAGTCTAGTTGATAGAGATAACCTACCAAGAAAAAAACAGTCACCCTTGAAAGTATCGTTGCCAAAGTCTTTCATCTTATAAATGCCTTGTTTGTCCTTATAGATATTGCAGGAAGCATTTTTTTATCGTCATAAAAAGGGTTTTTAAAGTTTTTACCTACCCGCCAGTTGCCTTGTAGATAGTGCTGGAAGACCTGTAGTCCTCCTTCGGTTCTACTTAAAAATATCTTGCTTTTTCAACATAACCTTTGGCTTTTTGAGTGAGGGATTGCAGGTAGCTTTCAGTGTTTTCTACCGATTGACTGATAAGGAGTTTGCGAATACTTCCCAAGGTATAGAAATACTGTCCATAGATTTTGGAGTAGGTGATTTCATTGCGTTTGCGCATTCGCCATAGAGTTTTTTCACTTAGATGGAGATATTGACAGATTTCTTTTTTTGGTTGAGCCACAAACTATCCCACTCAATAGGCTCTTGTTTGAGTCGGTTTTTCAATGCTTTGAGTTGCTCCATAAGGGCTTTCCAAGCAGATTCTTCAATGGTGATTAAATTCATTGCGTATAGGGTTAAATTCTCGGCAGCAAAGTTCTGACAAATACCAAACATAAACTGCCAAGTACTACCCATTGAATGTGCATTTTAACGCAGTTGAAGTGATTTTTATTTATTTTATTGGTTATGAGTGTATTACAAGATAATTGTAACGTATTTTTTTGGAGTATAAACTACTTTTATAGGAAGAAATGTCTAAAAATGCCAATGGGCTATAATGGGCTCAGAAATGGAGGTAAAAGTGTGTTTAGGGAGTTTCATAGAAGAGTTAAATTGAAAAATAATAAATATAATATTTGAATAAATCCTTCTCCCTAAAAAGGGAAACTGTCTATTTCCCTAAAAACTGATTAAACAATGTTTAAACGTTTTTATTTGAAGTTAGCAAAACTACTTTTTGCTCGGAGTTGTTTATATAAACCAGTAAAGAGGTTTTTACTCATCAAGGAAAAGGGGTGAGACTTTTTGAACGTCCTTTCATACGATGGAAAAAATCATGGTACTGCTCTGCTAATTCTACCTTAAAGAGCTTCTCAAAGACTTTGGTAATCTGACTAATAGGGGAGTTTTCCATAAGAGATACATCCAACAGAATGTAATCCATAGATGAGTTCTACTAGTTGGCTTTTTGCCTGTCCACTGAAGATTTAGTGCTTCTAAAAGTAGTTTTTCTTCTTTAACTTCAGTACGAGATAATCGGAGAGTTCCTTGACAGCCCCTATCTTAGCAACTTCAAAGCTACGAGAAGTAGAAAAGGCTCCATCAAAAAGAAAAATAATACCCCTCATTGCTTTGAGGAAGGTAGTCGTAATTGCGAGTAAAATACTCTACATCACGATTGGTTCTTCCTAACGCAATGTAACTGAAGAAATCGGTTGCTTCTAAAGTTCTCTGACTCTTTAAACCATTGGGCTTCTTTTGTCTTTTTAGAAACTTTTTAGCTGCCTCAGTAGAGAGTAAAGTTGCTTTTACTTTCTATCTGGTAGATCTCATTGTAGAAAATGAGTCTGTTAACGATTTGAGGTTGTACTCGCGGAAGAAATGTATCTCTTCTGCTTGGTCGGTAAAACCTCGTTGCAGTACCTCTTCCTTGACCTTCCTTAAAAAGGTCTTTTAGGAACTGTACCATTTGTAAAGATTCTTTAACCACGGCGGATCCTTCCAGCGCGGTTTGGCGTTCTCTTACAGCCAACTGATTCAAGATTTGTTGAAACATAAATTAAATATTAAATTTATTGCGCTATATTACAAAACAATGATATACGCAAACTATCTTCATTTTTAAACAACTGGTTTGCAGGAGATTTACATTAGTTTCGACAGTGCATGGGCTGCTGCATAGGCTTCTGTGAAGCTTTGCGCAGCGCACGTTTGCGGGTGCAAAGTAAAATTTTTGTTTATATTGTCAAGATGTTGTATCTTTGCACCCAGAAGTTACTGAGAAAAATAGGTATAATCAAATGAAATAAGAACCATTACTAAATCGTTACCTACTCTTATTGTAATTCCTGTATCTTCTTTATTTTGAATAGATTATAAAAGTAGTTTCAATTTTAGAAAAAACGAAAAATAAAATTTGCATAATCAAAAGTAAAAATATTACTTTTGCCTCATCAACTGTTAATTATAAGATTGTTATGAGCACACGTTTCTCCGACACTAAAACAGCTTTTGCCCTCAAAAAGCCAATCTGAACTCAATTGGGCTTACCGCCTCTTTAAACTTATAGGTAGTAACACCCTCACCCGTGTAGGCACTGCCCTCACTAACTTCTCTCTAAAACTACGTTTACCTGTAGAAGGACTCATCAAGCTGCACAGTTTTTAAACAATTTTTGTGGGGGTATCTCCGAACAAGACTGCCTGCCTGTAATCAAAAATGCACCAAAAAGGGCGTTGGCTCTGTGCTTGATTACTCTGTAGAAGGAAAAAGACGAGGAAAGCTCTATCGAAGCTACTTTTTGAAAAGACAATGGAAACCATTGATTTTGGCAATCTCCATCGTGATGAAGGAATTCCTATTGTAGTGTTTAAACCCACAGGCTTTGGACGTTTTGCTATCTTCCAAAAACTTACTGAAAAACAAACCCTCACCGATGAGGAAACAAAAAGAATGGGAACGTATTAAAGCTCGTTTTGATGCCGCTTGTAAACGCGCCTACGAGTACAAAATACCTATTTTAGTAGATGCTGAAGAAAGCTGGATGCAAACCGCTGCCGATAACCTTGTAGAAGAAATGATGGAAAAAGTATAACAAAGAAAAAACCTATTGTTTACAATACCTTGCAAATGTATCGCCACGATCGTTTGCCTTATTTAAAAGGTCTCTATGAACGTGCTGTAGATAAAAACTTCTATAGGTGTGAAAATCGTACGGGGTGCGTATATGGAAAAAGAAAATGAACGTGCAGCCGAACAAGGTTACCCTACTCCTATCTGTCCTAACAAACAAGCAACCGATGACAATTACAACGCTGTTGTGCGCTATATTATAGAACATATCGACCGAATAGCACTCTTTGCAGGTACTCACAACGAAGAAAGTACTGCTCTTGTAATGGATTTAATGAAAGAAAAGGGATTACAACCTAACGACAAGCGCGTGTGGATAGCTCAATTATATGGAATGAGTGACCATATTAGTTTCAATGCTTCTAAAGAAGGGGCATAACGTAGCCAAATATTTACCTTTTGGCCCTGTACGTGAGGTAATGCCTTACTTAATACGTCGAGCTGAAGAAAACACGTCTGTAGCTGGGCAAACCGGACGTGAATTATCTCTTTTAAAAAGCAGAAAAACGTCGTAGTCAAGAAAAAGAATAATAAGCAGAATATTTTTAGGGATATAGTTGCTATTATCATTAATATTTGTAATTTTGCGCCCTGAAAAATTAGAAGTTTTTATACCTTTAATGCTTACATATAAAAAATGTTTAGTGAAACCACCCCTAATTCAAAAATCTTTGCTTGTTCTAAAAGCATAGAACTTGCTGAGAAAAATTGCAGAAAAATACGGTACTCAGCTCGGTGAAATTAAACTATCTTATTACAGTGATGGCGAGTTTCAGCCCTCTTTTGAAGAATCAATTAGAGGAGCACGCGTTTTCTTAATATGCTCTACTTTTTCCTAATTCGGATAATTTAATGGAGCTTTTACTAATGATAGACGCTGCCAAACGAGCTTCAGCCCGCCACATTACAGCTGTAATGCCCTTACTTCGGTTGGGCACTGACAAGATAGAAAAGGATAAACCTAGAGTGCCCATAGGGGCAAAATTAGTGGCTAACCTCTTACAAGCGGCAGGTGCTACTCGTATTATGACGATGGACTTGCACGCCGACCAAATTCAAGGATTCTTTGAACGCCCTGTAGACCACCTTTTTTTGCTTCAAGTATTTTTCTTGCCTTATTTACAAAGTTTGAATTTAGACAACTTGTGTATTGCTTCACCTGATATGGGTGGTTCTAAAAGAGCCTATGCTTACTCTAAGTTTTTGAAAAGTGATGTAGTGATTTGCTACAAACAGCGAAAGCAAGCCAATGTAATAGAAACAATGGAACTTATCGGGGAAGTAGAAGGTAAAAATGTAGTACTAGTAGATGATATGGTAGATACTGCAGGCACCTTTAGTAAAAAGCTGCCCAATTAATGAAAGAGAGGAGCAGTAAGCGTAAGAGCTATTGCTACTCACCCCATCCTCAGTGGTAATGCTCACAAACGCATCGAAAAACTCAGTTTTAGAAGAATTAATCGTAACTGACTCAATCCCTCTAAAAACAACCTTCAAGCAAAATTAAAAGTTCTGAGTTGTGCTGAACTCTTTTTGCCGATGTAATGTACAAGGTACACCATAATGAAGCTATCAGTTCTAAATTTATAATGTAAGAATTAAAAATTAGCCAAAAAAACAAGTAACTTAATAACTATATATAAATAAATGAAATCAATTACAATCAAAAGGATCTCAAAGAGAAAGCGTGGGAAAAAGCAGCTAGCAAAGCCTTACGTAATGCTGGACAGGTTCCTTGCGTACTATACGGAGGAGACAATGTTCTGCACTTTTTCAGCACCTGAATTAGCATTCAAAAAACATCGTGTACACTCCCTAACGTATACACCGCTGCGATTGAATTGAATGGTAAAAACTTACGATGCCATTCTGCAAGACATTCAGTTTGACCCCTGTAACTGATAAAATCATCCACATCGATTTCTATCAGTTGAACAAAAAGTAAAGAAATCACTATCGAAGTGCTTATCCAAATCGAAGGAACTTCTCCTGGTATTATGGCTGGTGGTACTTTGCGCATTGTAAACCGCAAACTCAAAGTAAAAAGCACTTCCTGATAACTACCTGACTTTTGTTCCTGTAAACATTTTCAGGTTTGGAAATGGGTAACAAACTATATGTTACTAAATTAGCACAAGAAAACTACAAGATTATGCATCCAGATAACACTGTGGTTTGCCAGATAAGAGTATCACGTGCTGCAATGAAAGCTGCACAAGATGCTGCTAAAGCTGAAAAAGCTGCTAAAAGAAATAATATTTAGTAAATAGATTTTTCTTACAAAGAGGCTGTCTAAAAAGTTTGGTTTTAACTTTTTCTGACAGCCTCTTTCCTCATTAATTCAACTAAAAAGCAATTTTATAAAAACATAACAGTTTTTTCACTATTTTTGTCGCCTGATTTTATACATTACTATTTTTATGGAAAGCATTTTCAAACATTGTCCTAATTGTACTTCTACTCATATAGAGTTCCCTAACAACGTGCGCTTTCTCTGCCACGATTGTGGATTCACCTATTTCCATAACATTGCTGCTGCTGTAGCCATAGTGTTTCGCTTCCAAGATAAAAATACTCTTTACCGTGCGCAATATGGAGCCCGATAAAGGCAAACTAGACCTACCAGGGATTTATCGACCCCGAGGAAACTGCTCAAGAAGCTGCTTGCCGTGAAGTAAAAAGAAGAAATGGGAATGATTATCAAACCCTGAACAATTGCGATTCATCACTACCTTTCCTAACAACTATCTGTACAAAAACGTACCTTACCGCACTATGGATATTTTCTTCGAGTGTAAATTAGCTGAAGAACAAGTACACATAGTTGCCCCCGACGAAATCAAAAGCTTTAGAATGGTTCAAACTTCAAGAAATACCTGAAGAAAAATAGGTTTTGTATCGGTGAGAACTGTAATTCAACAATTAAAAATCTGCCCTATGAAAAACAGTAGAACAATACAGAGAAGCCTTCTTAGACCATCTCAACTCTAAACTTTTTGTAAAAGAACCTCGCAATTTATATGAGCCTATGCGCTACATTTTGCAACTGGGTGGCAAGCGTTTACGCCCTATTCTTACTCTCATCGCTACCGATCTTTTTGATGCCGATTATCACAAAGCTCTCAACGCAGCTATGGCTATAGAGATGTTCCACAACTTCTCTCTGGTTCACGATGATATTATGGATAAAAGCCTTGTTGCGACGCGGAGAAGCTACTGTTCACAAAAATGGAACACTAATATTGCTATCCTCTCAGGTGATGCAATGCTAGTAAAAAGCTTATCAATTATTAGACGACTATCCTACTGAAATATTTACTCCACTTACCAAAATACTCTCACGTACTGCCTTGCAAGTGTGTGAAGGACAACAATGGGATGTAGACTTTTGAATCACTAACCGAGGTTAGTATCCCCGACTATCTACAGATGATACGTTACAAAACAGCCGTTCTTATAGGGGCTGCTTTGCAAATAGAGGGCTATCATAGCTAATACCTCTGCTGAAAACCAACTGTTACTCTATACTTTTGGGGAAGAAGTAGGATTAGCTTTCCAATTGCTAAGATGACTATTTAGACGCTTTTGGCGATGAGTCTTTTTGGCAAACGTATAGGTGGAGACATCATCGAAAACAAAAAGACTATTCTATATTTAGCAGCCTTGAATTTAGGGAAATGAGCAACAGCGAAAAAGAACTTTTGCAGCACTATGCCTCTACCGAAGATAGTGAGCTAAAGATAAATGCTGTAAAAGCATTGTTTTGAAGCCACAGGAGCAGCTGCAGCTGTACGCGAAGAAATAGAACGCACTACTCACAGAGCTCTTAGTGTTTTAACAGAACTTACCATTAGTGACGAAAAACGCCATTACCTAAAAAGAATTTTGCTTTAAAGTTAATGAACAGAAAGGTATAACTAAATTTGCTAATTGGCAAATTATTCTTACTTTTGCGCTCTAATTCTAAAGAAGAGACTAGAAGATGTTTAAATGGATAAAAGCCAGTTTTTGGAGTACCATAGCTGGCTTAATATTGCGCAACCGAATTGCTTTTTTCTACTACTCATAATTGCTATCACTGGGGGCTTTCAGCTTCTCAGTGGAAAAAAATGTTCGTTTTACTTTCACCGAGGCGAATATGCTCCCCGATGATCACCCGTACATGTGGGAGTACAAACACTTCCTCAAAAAGTTTGGTGAAGAAGGTAACTTGATTTTTAATGGCGTTAGACGATGAAAAATCTATACGCCCGAAGTGCTCAACAAATGGATTGCCCTTAGTAATGAACTGAAGCAATTTAAACAAATAGACGCAGTTATCTCTATTAATAATCTGCCTATTTTGGTAAAGGATACAGCTCAGCAACGCTGTTACTCATAAATTCATTGAAGGAGAAGTAAAAACTCAAGCGCAAGCTGATAGTCTCCAGCAAATACTCTCCGAAAAATTGCCTTTCTACGAAGGTCTTATCTACAACAAGAAAAATAACACCTTGCAAACAGCCGTGTATATGAACAAGAAAAATTGTCAATACACAAGCTCGCAAGGATTTTATCCTCAACGATTTCATTCCCATTGTCAAAAATTTGAACAGCAAACTGGACTCAAAGTGCACACTTCGGGTATGCCTTATATTCGTACCCTTAGCGCTCAAAAATATAATGGATGAGATAGGGCTATTTATCTTGGCTGCCTTACTTTCTACCTCAGCCATTTTCTTTTTTTCTTCTTCCGTTCGTTCAGAGCAATGTTTATCTCTATGGGCGTTGTATCTATTGCGGTGACATGTGGGTATTTGGATTTTTGGGGCTTTTTCGGTTACGAAATTACTATTCTCACAGGATTGATTCCACCGTTAGTGATTGTAATTGGCATCCCCTAACTGTGTGTTTCTCATCAATAAATATCAGCAAGAAATTAGTAAACACAGCAACCAAGCCAAGTCGCTTATTAGGGTAATCCGTAATGTGGGGAATGTAACCCTGCTCACCAATCTCACTACTGCTATCGGTTTTTGCTACCTTCATTTTTTTACTGAAAGTACTTTTGCTCAAGCAGTTTGGGGTGATTGCTTCTATCAATGTAGTGTCTATTTTCTTCATCTCACTATTGGTTATCCCCCATTATTTATAGCTATATGAGTATTCCTAAGGAAAAACACCTTTAGGCATTTGCACCGCAACTGGATTGGCGGGCTCATCAAATTCATTGAAAAATACAGTTAAACACCATCGCATTGCGGTATTTACAAGCGCTATTGCGTTGCTTATTCTCAGTATCATAGGCATTTACAAAATTAAAAATTTCAGGGAGTCTCATTGAAGATATGCCTAAATCAGCTGCTTTCTTTGATGATATTGGCTTCTTTGAGAAAAAAATTATGGAGGAATTATGCCTTTTGAAATCACCATTAATACTAAACAAAATGGCGTTACTAAATTAGCTAACCTCAAACGCATTGATGAACTCTGCACTCATATTGAGGAAATCCCTGAAATATCAAAAACCTCTATCCTTAGTAAACTTAGTAAAAATACGCCAAAACAAGCCTATTACAACGGCAACCCTAAATATTACAGTTTACCTACTACTCAAGAGCAAAAATTTCATTCTTTTCGTACGTAAAAACTCTAAAAGGCAATGCCAATATGCTCTCTGCTTATGTAGATTCATTGGGACAAACAGCACGTATCACAACCTTTATGAAGGATATTGGTACTGAGAAAATGCAACAAATAGAGGATAATATATACGCTAAAAGCTCAAAAAAACTCTTCCCTAATGATAAATATGAAGTGAAAATTACAGGAAAGCCTATTTATTTACCAAAGGAACAAGCTATTTGGCTACCAACCTGATTTGGTCATTAGCCTTAGCCATTTTGCTCATTGCACTCATTATGGCGTATATGTTCCGTTCATTCAAAATGATAGTAGTTTCGCTCATTCCTAACCTCTTACCGCTACTCATCACCGCAGGACTGATGGGCTATTTTGGCATTCCGCTCAAGCCTTCTACTATCCTTGTGTTCAGTATTGCCTTTGGTATTTCGGTAGACGATACTATTCACTTCTTGGCTAAAATACCGCTTGGAATTGGTAGCGCGCAATTGGAAGATTAGCAAATCAGTATATGCTGCTTTGCGCGAAACAGGGGGTAAGTATGTTCTACACTTCTATTGTACTACTCTGCGGTTTCTCAGTATTTTTGCTCTCCAGCTTTGGAGGCACCAAAGCCCTCGGCGGACTCATATCGGCTACTTTGCTCTTTTGCTATGATGACAAACTTATTGCTCTTACCAAGTTTGCTATTGTCGTTAGAACGCAGTTTGTCTAACAAGGAGACCATTAAAGAACCTAAGATTGAGATTTTCCCAAAAGAGGAAGAAGAAGAAAAACAGCGAAAAGTAAAAATCAGTTTAATATTTAATAATCAAAATAATAAAAAGAAACAACAATTAGCCATTACCAAATTGGCAAATTGACTAATTAATAATAATCATTGTGGAAAACAAAAACATATTGTAATTGTAGGCGGTGGTTTTGCTGGGTTAGAACTAGTAAAAGAATTAAATCGCTCTGGTAAATTTAAAATCACTTTGGTGGATATGAATAACTACAACTTCTTTCCACCTCTATTATACCAATTGGCAGCGGGTTTTATGGAGCCTTCGTCTATCTCCTACCCTTTCCGCCGTCTGTTTCGCAAATATAAAAATGCACGTTTTAGGATGGCTACTTTACAAGAAGTTGTTCCATCGGAAAACAAACTAATTTTAAGCAATGGCGGATTGCAATACGACATATTGGTAATGGCTACAGGAGCTGAATCTAACTTTTTGGCAACAAAAATGTAGAAGAAAAAAAGCAATGCCTATGAAAACTGTAGGCGATGCTTTTGATGTTGCGCAATTTGGTGTATACGCGCTTAGAGCGTGCTACTCGTACCCAAGATAAAGAATTGCGCCGCAAGTTGCTTTCTTTTGCCATTGCAGGAGCAGGACCTACTGGAGTAGAGTTATCAGGTATTTTTGCTGAAATGAAACAAAACATTATGCGCAAAGACTACCCCGAACTCACTTATGAAGATTTAGGAGACATCTACCTCATTGACGGACAAGATACTGTGCTTTCTCCTATGAGTAGAAAAAGCTCAAGCATATACTAAAATGTCCTTGCTTAAAAAAGGGGTAAAACTCAAATTAGGAGTACTCGTAACCGATTTTGTAAATGACGAAGTACACCTTTCGGACGGCACTATACTCGATGCGCGCAACCTGATATGGGCAGCGGGAATTTCGGCTAAAGCCTTTAAAGGAATTGACGATAAACAATACTTAGGTCGCGGGCGACGTATGAAAAACTGATGCTTATAACAAAATGGAAGGTTTTGATAACATCTATGCATTGGGCGACTCAAGCATTATGACTGCCGACCCCAACTTCCCTGAAGGTCACCCTCAGCTCGCACAAGTAGCCATACAACAAGCTAACAACTTAGGAAAAAAACTTCAATAAAGATTTTTATAAATCCTACCCCTTTCAGTTATGTAGATAAAGGTTCAATGGCAATCATTGGTCGCAACCAAGCCGTCGCCGATTTGCCTAAGAATATCTTCCTCAAAGGCTTTATCGCGTGGGTTATATGGGCGTTTATACACATTATGTCGCTGGTAAACTTCCGTAACAAAAATGAGAGCTTTGTACAATTGGGTAGGTTATTACATCAGTAAAGACCAATCGTATCGTATGGTGTTGCGCCCTAACGAAAAAAAGCAAAGGATAGAGCGACAGACTATAGGGTGTTAGGTAATAGATAAATAGGAATGGATATCGTTGCAAAACAATGGAAACAACAATTGCAATATCTGCTGGAGGGAAGAGACTACGAGTCACTTATATTCACTTCAGCAGAAGATATTCCTATTTTTGCCTTTTTACACTGCCGAAAAATGTTAAAAGCCCTTATGTTATTAACACTAAAACGCAAGTAGCTGTCCCTCTTTTTATATCTGATAAAGAAGCAACTCTTAAACGTATAGCTTTCTGGAAAGAGCAATTGGTATCTTTCTTTTTGTTGGATATACATCCTAAACTTACTCAAAAAGAAGTAGAAGAATGGCTACCTGCAAACTTGCAGTATTTATTTACTAACTCATTTGCTATTGACACTACAATTTTACCAAAAAGCAGGCGCCTCGATGGTGCAACAAATTTGCCTTTAGGGGTAGCCCAAATCAAAGAAAATCCTCACACTGCTGATGTACTCAATGTAAAAAGTAGCAGTAGGAGGCACTTTTTATTAGAAAATAGCTAAGTGCGCGCTTTTCGCAGACTACTAAATGAACAAGCTACTATCCTACCCCTTTGCCTCATCGCTGAAGTATCAAGTAGAGGTTTATCGCTGCTGAAATCATCATACAACGAAAACTATGTACAATTAGCTTATGAAAGCTGCCGTGTTAGGAGGTGCTGATTATCTACTGCCTAAAAATCCTCTTTTTCTTTAAAAATAACAACCTAAATACTGAAAAAGCTAATGTAGCAACCATTCAGAACATCACAGCTACACGCAACTCTACTCTGCTTAATGGGATGTATGCTATAGAAAGTCTCAGTTATGAAATGTACAAAAAGCCCTTGTGATGCTAGAGCAGATTACAAAAAGGGGACTTCCGGCTATCACAAAGACTTTAGCTTGATAAAGGACATAAAACAGAAATCACAACGAGAGCAAGCGCTTTTTTTAATGAGCAGTGCGCTTCTTTACCTGCCATAGATTTATACAGCCGTAAAGATTGGGATTTCTATCCTTTTCACATCATCTGAAGTATTAGAACTCAAACGCTTGTGGGAATCTTTTGAAAAACGCTTAAAACAGAAGACTATGACAGAAACGCATAATGCCATAGCTGGCGTGCCACCTTATGAACGCGGATTTCATGCAATGGGGTATTTAAAAAAGTGCCCCTTTGCGCATTATCACCGATGAACTAATGGTAGTTAGTACTTTAGAGGAACTACCTCAAGTACTTACTCGTGAAGAAACATACATTTATATTCCTGCTTCCCTTCTTTTTAGAAAACAGTACCCAACAAGATTTTATCAGAGAGTTACCTTTTTAAAGACAAACTGCACATTTTTAGTAGATAGTCCTGCGAATAGCTTTTGAAATGATTGTGCTCCTCCGCCAATTGCGCGCTATTGCCAAAATACCTATCAGCTGCTGGGTGCATTCCATCACTGATTATCTCTACGCTCTCATAGCTCAAGCCGATGATTTGATTACTAAAAATAAAGAGTTGGCTTTACCAGAAAAAACCAACTCTTGATAGCAAATAGTTTAGTTACAAAAACTATTGATCCTTTTTATCTATAATTCTTCTTCGGTATCTAAACCAAGTTCTCTTGCAGATATTTCACGCATTTCCACCTTTGCGTATTTTTACCTGAGATAGTCATTGGGGAATTCATCTACAAACTTCCAATAACGAGGGTACTTTATAGTGAGCAATACGACCTTTGCAAAAATCGTGAAGTTCTTGTTCAGTGAGGGTTACCCTTCTTTAGTTTTGATCCAAAGCCATTACTTCTTCACCGTATTTCTTGCTTGGTACTCCAATAACTGAGCATCCAACACCCCTTCATACGTGTAGAGGAAGTCCTCTATTTCTTTAGGAGAAATGTTCTCACCTCCACGAATAATCAAATCTTTGATACGACCCGAAAATGTGGATATAACCATCTTCATCCATCATTGCTAAATCGCCAGAGTGCATCCAGCGTTGTTCATCTATTACCTGCTGTGTAGCCTGTGGACTATTCAATACTTCAACATCACTGAATAGCCACGTGTACAGAGTTCACCATTTTCTCCACGTTTTACAATTGCTTTAGTTTCGGGGGTTGATAATCTTAATTTCCAAATGATCGTGGATAGTACCCACTGAGTGAATTTGTTTCTCGAAAGGCGCTCCTATTTTTAGTTTGTGTAGATACGGGAGAAGTTTCGGTCATACCGTAGCATATCGTGATTTCGTGCATATTCATTTGCTCTTTCACACGTTTCATAATCTCGGGAGGACACAAAGCTCCTGCCATTACTCCTGTACGTAAACTCGACAAATCGTAAGGGTGTTTGTCTAATATATAGAGCTCTGAAATGAACATTGTAGGCACTCCATAAAAGCGAAGTACATTTTTCTTTTTCTACCGCCTCGAGTGTTTGGGTAGCATCAAAACTATCATTAGGAATTACCATTGTAGCTCCGTGAACTGTACAAACAATATTACCAATTACCATCCCAAAACAATGATAAAAAGGCACTGGAATGCACACCCTATCTTTCTCGGTATAGTTCATACGAATACCAATGAAATAACCATTGTTGAGAATATTGTGATGAGAAAAGAGTAACACCTTTAGGGGTTGCCCGTAGTACCTGAAGTATACTGTATATTTACAGGGATCGTCGAACTGTACTTTTTCTTCAAAAGAAAGTAATTTCTCGTCCGTAACTTTTTACCATTTTCTAAAAAGCGTTCCCAGCTATCTCCCCAATAGACTTCTTTTTCTAAGGGTTTCAGTAAACTCACGCGCATCGTCAATCATTTTTTATAGTTGCTACTCTTAAATTCAGGAGCTGCAAAAATAAACGATATTCCAGATTGGTTGATTACATAAATCAGTTCACTCGTACGGTAAGCAGGATTGATATTAACCATTATCACGCCTATTTTGGCGGTAGCATACTGCAAGAGCGTCCACTCATAGCAATTGGGCGACCAAATTCCTACTCTATCACCTTGTTTTTACCCCTAAAGCAATGAGCGCTTTAGCTACTGCTGTTACTTGTGCATAAAACTCTCTATAGGTAGCCCTATAATTTTGATGTACAGAAATGAGTGCATCTTTATGAGGAAATTTTTCTACTGTTCTACGAAGGTTCTGGTCGATAGTTTCTCCTAAAAGAGAAATATCAGAAGCTCCATAAATATAAGCTAAGTTTTTATTCATTAAGATTTTTGCTATTTTTAATAAGTCAGGGACGTTTGGTTTTAGTATGTTCATAAGCCATATCTTCCCTGCCATTGCTCTATTTTAGGCGTATTACCACTGGTAAGGATTTCGGGTACTTCTAACCTTTGTAGTTAGCTGGACGCGTATAGACTGGAGGTGCTAACAAATTGTCTTGAAACGAATCAGTAAGGGCTGAAGTTTCGTCGGAGAGAACACCAGGTATGAGACGAATAATTGCATCGCAGAGACAGCAGCCCCTAATTCTCCCCTGAAAGCACATAGTCGCCTATGGAGATTTCTTTAGTGATAAAAATGGTCGCGCACACGCTGGTCTACCCCTTTGAAGTGCCCACTAAGATGATAATATTTTCAGCTAACGAAAGCTGATTAGCCATCTTTTGCTGGAGTGTATCACCATCGGGGGTGAGGAATATCACCTCGTCATAATCTCTTTCGGCTTTTTAAGGCTGAAATACACTTATCGATTGGTTCTATCATCAACACCATTCCTGCTCCTCCACCAAACTGATAATCATCTACTTGACGATAAGCATTGTTAGCATAGTCGTGTAGATTGTGGAAATGCACTTCCACTAATTGTTTATCAATAGCACGTTTCATAATAGAGTAGGCAAAGGGCTCTCCATTATTTCAGGAACTACTGATATGATATCAATACGCATCGGTTTAACGGTGTTTATTTATTTCGTCTTGCAACTGGCGACGCACTTTTTTTGTTCGCGCTCGATAGCTGCTTTGCGATAGTTTTCATACTCTTCTTGCAATTCGGCTAAGTCGCTGATAGATTTTTAGTAACTACATTTCCGTTAGCATATCTATAGATATAGAAAATGAGTAATACTGCCAAAAACTAATACTATTCCCCACATAATAGTATTATACAAACCTTTGGATAGCAATGCGCCAAAAATATTCATACTATCTTTTTGGTTTTTAGTTTCATCAAGTGTTGTTTGTAGTTCTGCAATATTATCATTGAGGGTTTTTGATAGTATTTTCGTGTGTTTTTACAGTTTGCTTTTCAGCTTCAAGTCGAGATTTCACACTATTGATGCTATCGTTCATACTACGTTGAAAAAACAGCTAATTTAGTTTTGTCAATCAGTTTAAATCTCTCGTAAGAGTTCGATTTATCGACCATATACTGAAACTGTTCAGATAGTGTAGTGGGGATTTTTCCTCTTGTACTACTTCTACAGGAGTCGCTTGAGTTGTAGAACGCGTAGTAGTGCGTGTAGAAGTTCCTTCTTGGGCTGTAGCTGAAAAAGAAAGACAATGCAGCTATTGCAACAAAAAGTAAGTTTTTCATATTAAAATTATTATTATATAGTTTCTAAAATCTTCTTGAAATCATCTACAATGGTAGCACCTTTATCTTGGTTGTACCATCTTTGTAGTTCTTCTTTGAACTCAGGGAAAGTTTGCCATTTTTAGCTTTTTCTTCTTCTACCATTTTGGCAGCCACTGACGGACGAGAGCCCCAATGTGCCAACACCTTATCCTCTAAGTCTAAGAACACTACTATTGGGAATTGCCTTACCACCATTGGTTAGGGAAAAAGATTCATCAACTCTTCATTTTCATCTCTAAAAACGAGTTTCATAGTGATTTTTAGGGTTGAGTTCAGCTATTTTATGTACTACAGGTACAATTTGAGCTGCATCACCACACCAACTTTTCGGTAATCACCAACAAGCAAACGCTTTTAGGGTAGTTTATAAAGAATTGCGCCTTTTTCTTCGGGTATTTCTATCGTTTTATCCAAACGTTTATAGCGTTTTTTTGGTTGAGCGCTGTGTAATACACGTTCTTCGGTCTGTTCTTCTCCACTTGACTTACCTTCGGCTTCATACTTATCTATTAGATTGCGATAGGTCTCATGAAACAGCTTTTAGTAGACTATTGCGGATGATTTGTGTTTTTTCCATTATTATTTAGGTAAGAGTTAAGAGTTAGGAAGCAATTTGCAAAAGTTGATTTATTGAGTTTTTCTTCAGCGTACTCTTTAGTAACTTTCAGTTCTTTGACATCTGAGTTAGGGGAGCTCAAACATTGCATCTGTGAGGATATTCTCACATAATGAACGCAATCCACGAGCACCGAGTTTATACTCTAAGGCTTTTTTTCGACAATAAAATCGAGGCTTCTTCAGTTATATCAAAATTGATACCATCCATTTCAAAGAGTTTTTGTACTGCTTGATAATGGCATTCTTAGGTTCGGTGAGAATCATACGTAATGTGTGCTTATCCAATGGGTTCATATAGGTTAGCACAGGTAAACGACCTATGATTTCGAGGGATTAAACCAAAAATCTTTTAAGTCTTTTGGTATGATGTACTGTACCAAATTTTTCCTATCTACCTGTGTATTTTTTTAGACGAATTGTACCCCACAGTTTTGCATATTGAGGCGTTTAGAAATCACGCGTTCAATACCATCAAAAGCTCCTCCTGCTATGAACAAAATATGTTCGGTATTTACCTCTATATACTTTTGGTCAGGGTGTTTGCGTCCGCCTTTAGGAGGTACGTTCACCACAGATCCTTCAAGAAGTTTCAGCAGGGCTTGTTGCACCCCTTCACCTGATACATCACGAGTGATAGAAGGGTTGTCGCTCTTACGGGCAATCTTGTCGATTTCGTCTATAAACACAATACCTCTTTCCGCTTTTTCCACATCATAATCGGCAGCTTGTAGGAGGCGTGAGAGGATACTTTCCACATCTTCACCCACGTAGCCAGCTTCAGTAAGTACTGTAGCATCTACAATAGCGATAGGCACAGTGAGCATTTTGGCAATGGTACGGGCTACCAAGGTTTTACCAGTACCTGTTTCGCCAACCATTATCACGTTACTCTTTTTGGTTCTACCTCATCATCAGCATTAGGTTGTTGCAGACGTTTGTAGTGGTTGTATACTGCTAGAGAGAATTTTTAGTAAAATCCTGACCTATCACATATTGGTCGAGGAATTGTTTAATTTCTTGAGGTGTTTTAGAGTCATATCACCTGATACGGTCTCTTTTTTACTTTTTTTGAGCTTTTAGCTCCAAATGCTTCTTCTATAATGATATTGGCTTGTTCTACTACAATAGTTGCATATATTACCAGCCATACCGCGAATAAGCATCTCGGTTTCGGGTTCTGCACGACCGCAGAATGAACAATATTCTACTTGTTTTTAGCCATTATTTTCTTTCTAATACTTCATCTATCATACCATACTCTTTAGCTTCGTGAGCTACCATCCAATAGTCGCGTTCAGAATCTTTTATACACCTTAGCAAAAGGTTGTTTAGAGTGTTTGGCTATGATTTCATAAAGTTCATTTTTAAGTTTCAACATTTCTTTGAGATTGATTTCCATATCACTAGCAACCCCTTGTGCTCCTCCTGAAGGTTGGTGTATCATCACACGAGGTGTGGCAATGCTGAGCGTTTGCCTTCAGCGCCTGCACTATAGTAATACGGCAGCCATTGAGGCAGCGATACCTGTACAGATAGTAGCTACATCGGGTTTGATGAACTGCATAGTGTCGTACATACCCAATCCTGCATATACGCTACCACCAGGAGAGTTGATATAGATTTGGATATCTTTGGCACTATCCACGCTTTCCAAGAAAAGCAATTGAGCGGTAACGATATTCGCTACTTGGTCGTTTACATCAGTGCCAGGAAGATGATTCTGTCCATCATCAAGCGGGAGAAAACGTCCATTTGAGCTACGTTTGGCTGGCGTTCTTCCATAATATAGGGAGTCATACTACCTACAATTTTATCGTAGTAAAGGCTATTTACTCCGTGCTGTTTAATTGCGTATTTTTTTAAATTCGTCTGATAAATTCATTTGTTTTAGTTATTAGTTGTTAGTTTGTTAGCCATTAGTATTGTGATAATTAAGATTTATAATCCACTAATGCTTTTTCTACAATATTGATAAGTTCCTCAGGGGTCATTAGGGTATTGAGATAGTCCTCTAAGGTACCCATATTATCTACCTCGCTAAAAAATACCTCGTGGTCAGTACCAAAAAGGGTAGGATTTTCAGGATTGGGATCAGAAAGCGCTATATACAAATGGTCAGGATAACTATATGTATAGAAGAGTTGTATAAAATCAGGAGTTTTATCAGTAGTTAGCTTAGTAATTTCAGTTAAATCTACAAATTCTTCATCAGAAAAAATCATCATACCATTCTTCATAATCGGTAGTCCCTCTTTGAAAGGTGTAAAAAGATTTGCTATCCAGAAATGTTGCCCCCGAGGTTCTTGGGTAAGACAATAAAACTCAGCAATCATCTTATTATAGAATGCCTTTTTATCACTTTTATATAGTTCTATGTGAGTATCTACCCATTCACCCAAACCGCAAATAGGTTCTTCTTCATCAGCTTTTTATCCAAGGAGTATCCTCAGGTTTTTTTCATAAAAGCACTGTATCAAAGGTAATAGCCAATAAGTCTTCTTGTAATGAAGTACCTTTTACCTTGCTAATATCACCTCAAGAGCTTGTATTCGGTTGAGAATTGTTTGTTTCATTTTTTTAATAAATGTAGTCCAAAAATTGCTAAATAAGATACAAAAAATAGTATTTATCATTAGCAATTTTGGACTGGATTATAGTATTTTGCAAAAATTACTATTCAGGGAATGCTACTTTCACGAACTCGTCGAAAGTTACTTTTTTTCACATCGGTATTAACATTTTCTTTGTAGAACTCGATGAGTTTTTGAATACTAATTGTTGCTGAATACGTTGTACTTCTTCACGGTTTTGCAATACACGATCAACGATACCATCTACATAGCTATCGTCATCTGTAGGCATACCATATTGAGCTAATTGAGCTTTGATATAGTTGCGTGCAAAGTCTTTCAACTCTTCAAACTTAGGATGCAAGTTATTATCTTCCATCACTTTACCTTCAATCAGTTGATAACGCAAACCTTTTTTTCTGAACGTGTGTACTCTTCTTCAGCTTCTTGTTCAGTAAGTTCTTTTTCACCAGCTGTGCGCAACCATTTTTAAGAAAAGTTTCAGGGAGCTCAAACTTAGTATTATCTACTAAATAATCAGTAACAGTGTTTAAGAAATGTTGATCGGCTTGCTCGTTGTATTGATGTTGAGCGCCTTCTTTTTATTTTGTCACGCAATTGCTCTTCTGTGGTAACAGAACCATCAGGGAAGAGTTTGTTGAACAATTCTTGATCTAAAGCAGCACCTTGACGTTCGTTAACTTCTTCCAAAGTGAAAGTAATTTCCACTTCTAAGTGGTGTGCCTCGTCGTGCGATACTTTGAGGTAGTGCATTAGGGCTATGAGCATCTTTAAACAAGCCTTTAGTTTGCAACTGGAATTGATCGCCTATCTTTTTACCTACAAACTCTTTTGCGTGCAGCATCACTGAGTTCTTCTAAGGTGAAAGTAGCTTGAGTATCAATAGATTTTTCTTCGTTAAAGAAAGTACCTGTAACTTCAAGGCTATCATCATTGATCACTTCGCCTTTAGCAACAAGTTTACCAAATTGTTTTTGGATGCGTTCTACTTGTTTATCGATTTGATCATCGGCAACAGTAATTTCGTAGCGAACAATACCTTTTTAGGTTTTTAAATTCACTTCGATAGCTGGTGCTAAGCCAATTTCGAACTCAAAAGTAAAAATCGTCGGCTTCTATGTTGATATCTTGTTTTTTTCTTTAGGTAGTGGATTACCCAAGATATTGAGTTTTTTTCGTCGTTTATATATTTATACAACGAGTCTTGCAACACACGGTTGATCTCGTCGAACTTCACAGCTTTACCGTACTGTCTTTTAATCATTCCCGCAGGCACGTGACCTTTTCTAAATCCAGGGATAGAAGCGGTTTTTCTGTAATCGTTTAGTACTTTCTCTACTTTTATCGGCGTAGTCGTTTTTCAATTGCTATCTTAATGACAGCATTTAAAGCATCTACTTGCTCTCTGTTAATATTCATTTTTAAAAATATTTAATCTAAAAATTTCAATTTGCAAAGGTAGTACAAAAATGTTTATATACACAAGGTTTTATGTGTTTTTAGAAATTAGGAATTAGGAATTAGAATTTTGGCAATTCCCAATGATATTTTACCGACAGCAATCGGACAGAAATCACTACCATTATGGTGATGAACACTACTAAATTATGATTAACGAAATCATCAATAAGAAAATAGACTGTACCTCCTGCAATACAAGCAGTTGCATAAATTTCTTTATGGAAAAGAGCGGGCAATTTGTTAGCTAATATATCTCTTATCACTCCCCCAAAACTACCCGTCATTGTACCTAAAAATAATAGCTATGGTGGGCGATAAGCCAAAACGCAGGGCTTTTTCTATACCAATGATAGTGAAAAACCCCCAGCCCAATAGTATCAAACAACATTAGCGATTTGCTCCAATGTTCTGAGAACTGTTTTTGAATAGAATGGTAATCACTACACTAATGACAATCATTAATATATAAGTGAGATTCTTCATCCAAAATACGGGGACACTACCTATCATAATATCGCGGAGAGTCCCCCTCCTACCCCTGTTACAAAAGGCTAAGATGAGCATTCCAAAAAGATATCCATACGGCGTTCTAAGCCTACTAATACACCGGAAACACCAAAGACTGCCGTTCCGATTAAATCCCAGAGATAAATCTGGTCGATTTGCGATAAAAACTGAATAAAAAATCTTCCATTTTAATGCCAAATTTGAGTAAGTTTCCAAGTATTATTTACAGGAATAAATACGAGGGTTATAGCCTTGTCGGGGTTATTGCACAACACGCTATCAGGGTAATAATTAAAACTATAAGTTTGTAATTCGTTAAACTCATCAGTAAGTAATTCTTCTTCAGTAAGGAGTAGGCTGCCATCTTTCTGTAGCAATAAACGCAAAAGAGGTTCAGACAAATGTTGTTGCCTAAAAAGCCATATCGGTAGTGAATTGCTTAAAAAAAGCGGGGAATTGCTTTTGCTGAGCTATCACTTGTTTTGTTTGCTTTTCCATTTCGGCATAAGGCAATAAAGTCCCCTTTTTTTGCTCCCAAAATACCTGTTTACAATTATCTTTTGCTATTTCAAAAGTATAGAGGTGTACATCAGTATACGACAATTTATTGAGCAATTGCAAACGATAATAGGTTTTGTTATCTCTTTGTATACTATCTTGCACCCAATAAGTAGGATTATTTCCTATAAGTGTTTCTAATTGCTTTATTTTAGCTTTTTACTTCTGCTAATTCGGCAACCGTTTGTTTTGCTGTTTCGGCATTGCAAGATTTTTTTGAAGCTAATCACAGAGTTATTGCAGGAAAAAAAGCAGTAGAGATAGGGTAATTGTTAAAAGGATTTTCATTTTGAGTATAGCTTGTTTGATAAGACTCATTATGTACTCTAAATTTTTTTAGTATCTGTAACTGAAATTTGATAATCTCCATTGCCCCAGTGTCCAATAGATGATATATCCCGCATTAGCTTTTTAGGATCTTCTAATTCGCCTCTTTTTTTACATTAATAGAAATCTTTAACTTCTTACTTTTGTATCTCAATATCTGTTATATTATTCTTACCAATTTTGAAAGCAAGATAAAGTTTCTGAGGTACAATTTCTATTTCTGGAGAAAGATTAAGAATGGCTTGCTTAAAAATCATTGTAAAGCTCTATCACTTCATCCGACTTTCCTTCTAAAAAAATCTTCCTCACTATATGATTTTATCTGTTTGGTAATCTCAGTAAGTTCTGAATTTTCTTTTTGAGAAGTTTGTTTAATACTTGGTGAAGCTGCTGATTTCTTTATCCCATCAATAACTACAATATCATTCTCATATCGTTTTACTTCCCAAAGCTCTATATTGAGGTCTTTAAAATCAACTGCTTGTTTTTTTGATTTTGATTGAATGCAGGACTTACAAAAAAACAATCTTACTTTGAGACCAATCCACATCATCTTTCTTCAAACTTTTACCTAAGGTTTCATTATACTCTAACACAAAATCTGCTTTATACTTCAACAATGTATTTAAATATGAAACTCCTTGGTCAAATACACTATAATTATGTCCTCGCTTATATTCTATAATTACAAAAAGAATTATTTTCGGTATCAAAAGCTAAAAGTATCCAAACGTTGACTCTGTATTGAAAACTCTGATTTTACAAACTCTAACCCAGTAATTTGTGTTAGGTTTTTCTCAAATAAGTTCTGTATATCTCTTTCTAATTTAAAAGGTTTCTCTTTTTAAGTCAGTAAGACTAGTGTTTTTATTTTGAAATAATTGCATAGTGTTTTTAGTTTATTATTTTTGTTCCAAAAGAGTGTCCAAAAAGTCTTTGGGTGTGTTTACAGCTTTCATACCCAGCCATCACTGGTTTTCCTATATAATATACTACAAAAGTTATTGATTATCAGAACAATCAACTTTCCCAAAGTCTAAAAACTTTGGCAAAGTGTAGCGACACAAAAGCAATTTTAATACTTTTCGGACAGTGTCATCTAAGCCATATAGGTATAAATACTTATTCGTTATCTGTTAAGAATTCAAAACGTACTATTCCGTCTACATCTATTTTGGTAAGTTTTACTTTGTGGAGGGTATTCACTAAAGCAGGATCCCAAGGAGCTTTTTACTTTTACATAATTCTCAGTAAACCCGTGAATATATCCCTGCTTGTTGTCGCTCTCGAAAAGGACTGTCTTTTCTTTACCGAGCTGACTTTCATAGAAAAGCATTGCGTTTTTGGCTGAGAGTCCGCGTAACATTTTTGCTGCGTTTAGCACGTACTGCATCGGGGACTACACCATCCATAAGTACTGCTTCGGTATTGTCACGCTCGGAATAAGTAAATACGTGCAAGTAAGAAATATCTAATTCGTTTAGAAAATGATAAGTTTCTAAGAAATGTTCATCAGTTTCACCTGGGAAGCCTACAATCACATCTACCCCAATACAAGCATCGGGCATCACTTCGCGTATTTTGGCTACCCTACTAACATAAAGTTCACGCAAATAGCGGCGTTTCATCTTTTTAAGGATTTCGTTACTTCCACTCTGTAATGGGATATGAAAGTGAGGCACAAAAACTTTTTAGACTGTGCTATAAAGTCGATAGTTTCGTCTTTGATAAGATTGGGCTCAATAGAGGAAATGCGCAGGCGTTCGATACCTTCGACCTTATCAAGAGCCTGCACTAATTCTAAAAAGGTGTGTTCGTGCTTTTTTTATTACCAAATTCACCTTTGCCGTAATCGCCTATGTTCACACCTGTAAGTACAATTTCTTTGATACCTTTATCAGATATTTTTTTAGCGTTGCTCAATATATTTTTCAATGGTATCACTTCGCGAAATACCACGTGCCATTGGGATAGTGCAATAAGTGCACTTATAATCACAGCCGTCCTGCACCTTTAAGAATGCACGCGTACGGTCGCCAATGGAATAACTTCCGACATAGAAATCGGTTTCGGAAATTTCGCAAGAGTGCACGATGCCCTCATTATTTTTGGTGAGGTCATCAATATATTGAGTGATATTGAACTTTTCTTTGGCACCTAATACCAAATCAACCCCATCTACTGAAGCGAGTTCTTCTGGTTTTAATTGAGCATAACAACCCACTGCCGCCAAGAATGCCTTAGGGGTTTGTTTTCAGTGCTTTGCGTACGATTTGTTTAAATTGTTTATCTGCGTTTTCGGTAACTGAACAGGTGTTAATCACGTATATATCGGCAGGGTCATCAAAAATCAACACGTATATACCCCTCCTGTTCAAAAACTACGTGCAATGGTGGAGGTTTCGGAAAAGTTGAGTTTGCAACCCAAAGTATAGAATGCTACTTTTTCATTTTTAAGTATTAGACATTAGGGGTTAGAAAAGAAATCTTTTTCTAAAAAAATACTGTACAATGGCTTTTTATCAGTATGGTCTGTTCGCCAGCTTTGAGAGCAGGAAGCTCCTGCACTAAGCGATAATGAGGGCCAGCCATCGGGATCAGTAAATTCATATTCATAATAACCAAAGGGTTCTAAGAGTTTGCAAAATAGCGATATGCATTAGATCTACTTTTTCATCTTTGGCATAAGAACGACCTATTTGTCCGAGTTCTTGAACACCAATAAGGTAGATAATACCATCTACACTTAAAGTTTCGCCTTCGGTAAAAAGTATCGGAAAGGCGTTGTACCACCTCTTCCCAACGGGCTTTTAGCAGCTCGTGTTCCGTCATAATAAAAAAATCTTTTTGGCGGCAAAAATACAAAAATAATTACGAATTACAAATTACGAATTACAAATTACGAATTACGAAATACAAATTATGAAATAATAACAAGAGAGCTACTCTGGCGAATAGCTCTCTCATTATTTTTATCAGTTTGCTTTATTATCTGAACAAAGTGAAGTTACCATAGAACTCGCGTTTGTCGTACAACTGATCGTTGATTTCGATTATATACCAGTAGTCGCCTGATGGCATTGGACGTTTTTCGTAAGTACCATCCCAGCCTTGACCTGGTTCTAACATCACTAAGCGACGACCATAGCGATCGAATATGTAGATACGGGCATTTACATTATTATCTAAATACTTAGGGCCTCCATACTTCATTATCACCATCTCCATTAGGCGTGAAGAAGTTTGGTACTTCTATATCAAAATACTCTATATCAAATGTAGCTGTAACGGTACATCCTTCAGCATCTTCTACTCGTACATTTACTACCTTATAACGTCGTCCTCCTACTATTTTTGTCTGGATCATTATGGGTGACTTTGTACACAGGGATTATCTCCTTTACTTACCTCATTGAGTAGTAAGTATAACCTCTAAAATTAGTTGTCCTACCTCCTTGTGCCAATACCTCTAATGTATTAAGTGTTGTATTGGTAGTTACTTGTGTAACGGTAAGTGGGGTATAAGTATCTATAGTGATTGTTTCGGAGGCACTACAACTGCCTGTCATTCCTGGTATAGAAGATACTATTGTATAGATTACTTCAACCGTTTGGGTAACCCGAACCTCTATTGAAATTATCAATATAAGCTACATTACCTGTTGTGCGCGTGAAATTACCCATTGATACTCCATTCAAATTATAGGTAATCTTACTATAATCAGGCGATGTACTGTTGAAATGTACCTCTAAATAATCTACATAACTATTTGTACTTGCTTGACAAGTACCATAGTATTTGAGCTCGTTGATACTTACATCTGCCAACTCTTCTACTGTGAATGACAAGGTCTTTGTCATTGTACAATTATTACTATCTTTTTATCTCTATTTCATAGTAAGTGCCTTCTAGAACTCCTAATTCATCAAAAGAAATCTGTTGTACTAGTTATATTATTGTGAGTCTTCACGCTTTGTTTTTGTATCTGAGCGCAAAATACTAACTGTATAACTTCCTGTACCTCCTGTAATATTCACTATCTCTACCTTACCATCTCGCGTTCCTTTACATGTCACAAATTTAGAGTTAATGGTATTGACATCTGCTGTTATCGCTGTTGGATTAACAAATGTATAGCTTCCAGCAAGCGTTACTGAACAGTTCTGTGCATCTAAAAATATCTATGTGATAAGTACCTGGCTCTATATTGCTAAAAGTTGCTTCATCTCCATTAACTCCTGAAATCTCATCTACTTTTGTTGACCCATTGAACAACATAAAATGATAAGGACGGGTTCCTCCTGTTACTCCTGACACTTTGAGTGTACCATCTTTAGAATCTACACAAGTGATTGATGTGGTAGCTACTGTTACACTAGAGGTATTGATAGCGTTATAAGGGGCTACTGTTACACTAAGTGTACCGGTAGCTGTTGTACATCCTAAGGCATCTACGACTGTAATATTGTATGTACCCGCATCTAAACCTGCTATTTCTATTCCTGGTGATCCTTCTAGAACATTGGGCTGTACTTTAGGGGTTCCTCCTGCTAATGGGGTAAGTGTTACTGTATAAGTTTGCTGTCCTCCTATTATTGTAAGAGCTATAACTCCATTCTCATTAGCACAATCCACTGATACCTTTTGATAAACATTAACTACTTTGATCTCTGCTGGATTGGATGGAATCACAAAACGATGTCTTGACACTTTACATCCTGTAGCATTAGATATCGCTTCGATATCATAAGAACCGCCTACTAAGGTAAGTGTGGTGGTGTTACCTGATACTGTACCCGTAGTTGTTGTGCCTCCACTTACTGCCGTAACTGTATATATAAAGCCTGCTGTTGATTGATCTCCATTAGAGAGATCTTTATCTACTAAAGTTATAGCAATACTACCATTATCGTTATGGCAAACTGCTCTCACTGGGTTATAAGAGGTCATCTCAAAGGTATTAGCATCTTTCACTGTATAAACTCCTTTTATACTACAACCTGTATTTTCGTTGAATACCTCTACCGTATAGTTTGATCCTGACAAGTTTTGTGAACCTGTGAGTGTCAAACTCAAGTTCGTAACCGTAGTGGTTGTAATTGTAGTAAAGGCGTTATCTGTTCCTTTTTATCTCATAGCGCAATGGAGTACCTGCTATATATGTAGGGGTAACTGTTAAACTAATATTTATCACCTCATCTACCACACAAGTAGCTGAAGTTGTTGTGGTAATACTAAGAGTTTGTAACTCAAAGGCTGGGACTATTGTCACACTTGTGGTGCTTGTTGCACAAGCTCCAGATGTATCTTTTACTGTAGCATAGAAAATTCCTCCATTTAAGTTAGGAAGTGCATATTCTGTCCCATTTCCTAAACTATTACCTCCATTATCAAAGAACTCAATTGTGTATGGCGGAATACCTCCTCGTATCTTCTATGGTATCGATTGTTACTTTTAGGAGTTGATAATCCATTATTACCATTGCAAACATATTGAGTCGCTGTTATCACTCCAGATTGCAATTCTAATGGTTCTGGAGAGGTGATTATAGTCTCTACATAAGCCACACATCCTGTGCTATTGGTAATTATAATTTGATATTTCACTCCTTGGGGATTGTACCATGTAACTGAGTGAAAGTAGCCGTATGAGGAACCTGAGCTAGCAGGAGTTGTAGTTACAGTTACATTATTTCCTGTTGTGATATCAATAGCTCTTGTAATTCTAAAGATATAACTATCACTATCGGTAGGCATTACTATATCAATACTACCTGTACCAGTAGCTGTAAGTCCTAAATTACATTTTTCGTGGTAAGGTTGTAGTACTATATTGTCTGTATTAATAGGATCGGGGTCACGTACTATTACTTCTTTCACAATATGACAATCAACTGTTTCGGCATCATAAATACTAATGCGATAGGTAGCTGCTTCGGCTGGAGCTGGAATTGTAATAACTCCTCCGGTAGGTGTAGGAAAGCTACATCTTGTGAGAGAATAGTTCCTGCTACTAGACCATTGTCCAGACGCTCTAAAAGTATAGCTATAAATACCTGTTCCTCCTGCAACAGTTATTGTGATATCGGCTGTAGGTGTTACACAAGTTTTAATTCTACTAATAGTAGCTGTAGCTGTAATAAGCGCTGTAGTACTAAAAGTAGCTGTAGTTACACAACCATTGACATCTTTTACAATGACAGTGTGTGTTGTTAAAAGGTGTTACCTCTAACTCGAAAGCTTGATTGGCTATCGTCCAAACCACAGGTCTATCAGCTGCACCATCTAAGCTATAATAGTGGTTTCCTTGACCTATTTTATCGAGAGTCACCCTTACTGGTATTTTAGCATTAGTATTATGGTAAGCTTGGCAAGCTAAAAGTAGCTACATTATCTATATGTGGCGCATCGAAAGCTGCGATAGTTAATGTTGTAGATTGTAAGCAACCATAAGCATCGTATACATATAGGTCCCAATTACCGGCAGGTAAGTTGATATAAGCAGAAGTTTGAACTGTGCGAGTCATTACTGCAGGACTATAAACTGTTCCTGAAGCTACATAACCATAAGTGTAGTAGCTGTTCCGCCCGCGATATTCAACCACGCTTCACCCAAAGTATTACAGCTTGCTTTTTGGTAGCTGTTGCTGAAATTTGCAACTGAACGAGTGAACGTTTAATTTCAAAGCTCTTTGAGATGACACAACTTGCTACACCACCTATAGTTTCTGTAAATTTAACATAGTATTTACCTGCAGGCAAGTTGCCATTGGCTACTCGAGCTGTTGTAAATGGAGCAGGAACAGATCCTACAGCACCCGCCATTAGTTGATGATTATCTTCTCGATACACTTGGTAATCTATATGAGTAGTGCTTGCATTAGGATTTGTTAAAGTATAGGTAAATGTACCATCACTATTACTTGCACAGCTTACATTTTTCACATCTATTACTACTGACATTGAAGAAGCCGTAGGGATAGGTGTAGTCATCTGTTGAGTAAAGCGACACTGAGTAGTCATATTATAAGCTACAAAAGTGTATTGTACTCCTGGGGTAGAGTCCTCCTATAGTTACTCCTACTCCTGTACCTGAAGCAACTCCTCTATACCATATATCATTATTAATGCCATCTGCATTAAGTGTAGTAACTGTATTGAGTACAGATCCTGCAGGTGGATTTTGGATACCTGGGCGATATACAGCAAAGTAGCATTAGTTGATGCCGTAAAGGTAGGCGAACTAGTTGCTGTAATATGTACCTCGGCAGTAGTTGCTACAAGTTGTAGGGGTAATAGTTTTTGATAGACATCACATTAGAGTTAGGCAAGATTACAGCTGTAAGATGTGTTTACACAGCTATTGCCATCGGTAATAGTGATGTTATAATTACCATAATCTAAGCCAGAGAATACTCTTGAGATATTATTAGAGGTTGTAAGTGTTTGTGTATCCTCTCTACCAGAAGTAGTATTTCTACATTGATAACAAAAGGTTGCATACCTCCACCATTGAGAGTTACTGTAATAGCAGCTAAATCGGAAGCTGATGAAGTACAGCCCATTTTGTTTTACTCACTGTAGCTGTAGCTGTAAGTTGAGGCACTGCAGTAATAGTAAAGGCATTGAGTAGCCACACAACCGCGATCGTCAGTAAGGTGTGCTATATAATTACCTGGTGATAAAGCCGTAGAGTTTTTGAATTGCTCCTAAACCGTTTATTACTTTAAGGGTATGAGAAGCGGTACCTACATAATAATCACTTGGAGTAATTATTACTGAACCATTATTATTACCACAAGTAGCTTGGGTAGTTGTAAAGGTATTGGTTAAGAATCGAGGGTGGATCGTAAGCTAAGGTTATGTATTGTTCTCGTTTACATTCACTTCCATCAGGTTTATAGGTCACTTGGAAACGGAATTCAGTAGTAGTTGCTACTGTTACTGGATAAACAAAGGTTACCTGAGAAGCACTTAAACCAATTGTTTGGAAAAAGTAACTCCACCATCAGTACTATATTTAAATTCTTTAAGTGCTGTAGGGATACCTCCTGATGCTGTGAGTGTATAGGTAACACTACTACCTTTACAATCGGCATACTGCAATTGAGTAGGTGATATTGTAAGCGCTAATGGTTCATAAATTTGAGTTGTTATAGTTGTTTGACAGCCAAAACCATCTGTTACTACAAATGTATGAGTTCCTGCATTAAGGGCATCAGGGTATTCAAAGTTTAAAGAATTGAATGCGTACAGACTGCCTCCTACGCGTTGTACTCTATAATTGCCATTACCGCTGATTACTGTAATTCTTACTTTCTTTTCTTGCATATCTCCATAGCAATAAGAGGTAGGCTCAGCAGTAGCTGATAATGTAGCTTTATTGTCAATTACAAAAGTAGTTTCAGTAGTACAACCTTTAGTATCTTGTACTACTAAGGTATAAGTACCTGGTGAAAGGTTAACTATTTCATAAGGGTTTACTTGTGCTGTGACAGGTTGTAGAGTTCCTAAAGTTCCACTTACTAAACCTACTTTTATACTGATAACCTCCTGCATTACCACCCGTAGCTGACACTTTAATCTTGGCTACACCACCATTGTAACAAGTTACTTTATCCATTAGTACTATAGTAGGTACAATAGGGGTAGGTTCTCCAATTTTGTAGCTTACTGATACTGCACAATTAGGGTTAGCGGCATCTCTTATACTCACTACTCCATTTTGGGTAGCTTCTAAGCCTGTGACAGTAAATACACCTTGTGCGTTGAGAGTGATAGGTGTCCAAGTAGTAGTGGCTGTATGTGTCCATTGTACTGAATATTCTATATTTGTAGACGATGGATTGATTACTTTATACTCACTTGACCATCTAGCTCACCAATACAACTTACATTTTTCTCGATACCATATTTTTCGGCACGCATTTGTTTGTTTGTTTCTATATTGATAAGCTGAATTACTTTCAAATCACAATAGGTTATAGCCTGTGAGATATTGAGGTTATCCATAACAAAATCGTTACCTAAAGCTCCATAAGTAGCTGCGGCTGTATTTACTACTTTTACTAATAATTCTCCATTAGCAAATCCTGTCATTTCAGCTTCAGTAAAGGTAACTTTATAGTTAGTCCAACTATTACTATTAATAGTTGCTAAGCTTTTTGCTACGCAAGGTAGTACCATCTGTTTTAGCTATTTCTATATTGAGGTGAGCTGGCACTGCAGTTACACCTGTTCTAATTAGATTGAGAGCATCTATACTCACTGTAAATTCGGTGTTGAGAGCTACTCCCTAAGTATTTTTTTGATAGACTACCTCATTGTTACCATTACCAGATACAGCTAAATAACGTCCTCCTGAAGGATCTGCAGGGGCTGTTGTAATCCAATTAGGGTTTGAGGTAATTTGTAGCTGTTTAGTAAGCACTTGGTTACCATCTGAAAGACTTCCTATGGTATTACATACTAATGAAGTATTAGCAGCAGGTAAACAATCATTAGCATTTTTACCGAAGTCTTCAGTAAAGAGTACATTAGGTGTTGTTGATGTATCAGTTGGGCGATAGTACACTGTGAGAGTATGAACTCCTGGAGATAACAATCGATTAAAGCTATTGCTTGTAAGGTTTTTGTTTAGCGCTACCATCAAGTGTATACTGATAAGTTTGACTTACAGTAGAAGAAACTGTAATGGTTACTGAACCATAGCCATTATCACAACGGTAGAGCACAGGGCTCAACGTTATGGAAGGTACAGAGGTAGCTTGTGTAGTGATAGGTATTTCTATACGACAATCTTTACTATCTTTCACATAGATAGTTGTAGAACCGCCTATAAATCCTATAGGATTCATTACATAAATATTTTCTCCATCAAAACTATATTTATAAGGAGGAGTACCACCCGTAACGTTATTTACCGATACTTTATATTGGTTATTAGTAGTATCACAAGATCTATCGGCCATAACTCCTGCATAAGCACGGAGCGGGGTTTTGTGGAGGAAGTATAACTATAGGTTTCTTAATATAGACACAAGTAGTTCCTCCTACTTGTGAAATCATTCTATTTCATAAGTACCTGCAGGGATACTAGTAAACAGACCTCCTGTACTAGTTTGGAAAGCAGTCCCTCACGGGCTCCTGTTTCATCTAATTTATATAGATTAATCTTACGATTTTTGATTTTGAGAGCCAGGGGCAAAAAGTAAGATTGATTACCCTGTATTAGGGTTGCTTTCACACTGTATTTCTTGAGTTGCACTAAATGTAAAAAGAGTGATGTTCTGGAGGAGATACAGTCACTTTATTAGACAAAAGCAAAGGCACCAGAGCGCATATCACCTACTAAGAAGACATATTCACCTACGCGAGTAATTGAAGGAACTTCAACCTCTACGCTTGCTTGATGAGCCAACTGGATAGCTTTATAATCTGTTGCATTTAAAGCTGCAGGTTCATCAGCATATTGTTTTTCTCCGTCTATTGTCCAGATATAGAAGCGATAAGTAGGCACACCTCCTTTAGCTTTGAGTTCAAATTTAGCTGTATTACATTTTTGTCCATCCTTTGAAAAACAGCCGTCATTTCCATTTGACTTGTTTTTGTTGATTGTTGCCTGTCCGTTATACTCACAACCTGGTATTTGAGGTGAGGTTACTTTCACATCGTATGTACCTTTTTGGTAAGTTTTGTATATGATAATCATTTGTAGTGATCACTTCGGTACGGAAAAAGTGCCCCTGCTTTATAAATTTCTAGTTTATAAGTTACGCCACTTGTACTGAGGTTTAGTTTTACAGAACCTTGAGAGAAATCTGTTTCATCTATTATATCAGTAAGAGCACCTGTAAATCCAGCAGTAAAGACCTCAAAAATAGAAACTTTCGTTACAATTGAGGAGTTTCAACCGGTATTTACCAGCGGTATTGGCTACAAAAGTAGAATTGGTATGGAATGTTGTCCAACATTGGTCTTGCATATTTCTACAATCTGAAGAAGGATCAGTACAAGAGCCATTCCATTGTTGCCACTCAAAAAGCAGTATTTTTATAGCTCACAGTAATATTTTTAGAACCTCCTTGACATAGGTAGAAATGACTTGTCCAGCTACCATTATCAGCACAAGTAACACCTATGTTTTGTGCTTGGGCGCGGATAGGATCGGTAGTAACTGCTACAGCTTGGTATTGTATTGTTTCAGTAGTTTCTACTTGATATCCTTGACAAGAAAGGGTTTTAACTACTTTATAAACACCTGGACCATTGGCTTGATAAGTACGATTTGTTTCGCCTGTTAAAGGGGGAGCCATTTTTGAACCACTGATAGCCATCAAAAGAACCTGTAGCTTCAAGTGTCATTACGCCAGAACCACAAAGTACTTCTTGTCGGGCACAATTAGAGGTGTCTACTGTAATAGATTTTTGTGCCTTCTTCTAATTGTTGTGCAATTGGACAAGCGTTAGGGACCTCCTTCGTACGAGATAGAGAAGACTGTTTGTAGATAGTTAGTACAAGGTTCCAAAAAGTTTATCACAATCGGCTACTACTTTCATTGGGATTTTGATTACCTTAATAGCACCACCTAAAGGAATAGTAACACCTGGTATATTGAATAAGTAGGTTTTAGTTACAGGGGCATAACTTTGTCCAGGGAAATAGCACCTTGGGTAGCTCCAGTTAGATTAGGATTACCATTGGTAATTATTTTTGCATTTGTAGGCAATTTCAGGGTGAGTGAAGCTGTACTAATAGCATCCTGACCTGTATTTTTGGTAAGAAATTTCGTATATAAACTCATCATTAGTACTGAGTTGTGTTACTGCTGCCCCTGCACCATTGGTATAACGAGCATTCACAATCATTTCCAAGGCACGTGATTGTACAATCTCCTTGAAAGTACAAGTGCTAGTATCATCAAAGCAGGGTATCGGTAGCAGTAGGTTCTATCCACGATACTTTTTACTACATTTACCTGCATCGGCTATTACAATAATATCTGAAGGATAACCTGATATTATAGGAGGAGGAGTATCCTTAGGCAAAATAACTGTTATAGTTTTAGTCATGGAGGAGGAGCTCCACATCCTATATTTGATTTCAATTTGTACTCTACTTGAAAAGTAGTTGTTTCAGTAATAGTACGAGAAAAAGTACGTTGAAATCCTAGTGGAGAGCTAGTAATGCATTGCCCTGCTGTATCGAGTTGATACCAACTAATATCAAATAAGAAATAAGAGAAGCTAAAAATATAATGTGGTTTGATCACCTCTACAAGAAGAAGCTACTATAAGAGCTACATTAGGATTAAAAAGCGGCATTGATTTTTCACCTCGATATCATTTTTGTACCGACTGATAGGCGTGAGTAGTGCACACCATATAAATACCATCGTCCAAGTTATTGAACACGGCATAAGCGTTATTAGGATCAGTAGCTTGGAGAGTAATCGTTCTCTCAGCAGAGGTGAGGATAGTTTTTTTTAATAAGGTAAAAGTAAGAGGATAAGTAATCTATTGCCCTGTTACATCTACAGAAACGATGTCAGAACCGCTTGAGGCACTACAAGCTGAAGCTGAGAGCACAGGCTCTAAAAGAAGGTTGTGCTTTTACAGTAAACGGATGGTAATAGATTTGATTATGAGGGTATTTACCTGCCGCAGTGGATTAAGCAGTTTCTACCTGCCAATGGACTGGGCTATTGTCTGTAGCCTGATAACATAAGTTTCTATATTTCAAGGCGTAATTACCTGCTGCAAATCACCCCAACCGTAATAATGTTCATCTGTCCAATGTTGTACTAAAGGAAAGACAACGCTATATTTTTCATAAGCATACCTTATATTTCTAAAAGCCTGAGCTGGGTCAATGATTGCAGGAGGCGTTAATTCCACTATTCTACAAAGTTCAAAGCAACCATTAGAACGTTGGTAACGGATACGGTATTTACTAGGAGAGGGAAGATTTACTCTGGCACTGTTGTTATTAGCTGCAAAAAGTATGCCAAGCAGGTGTAATGGTAGGGCAAACCCCTAGAGGTTTTCTTTTTCTACAGTAAATGTATTTTTTAGACAAGAAAAAAAGTAAAGAAATACATCTATTTATTAGTAAAAATAATAAATAGATATGATTTTTATTTGGTTGTTTAAAAATAAAATTATACCTTTGTCAAAAATTAATAAATTATTTATGAAACAATTATTTACCATTATTGCACTTCTTTTTCTTAGTTTTTGGCTATGCCCAAAATGGAAAAACTTTTACTCAAATTCAAATGCCTTTGGCTACTGATAAAGATAATCTTATTACTTCATTTGAGCTACCTATAAAAACAAGGTACAGAGATAAAAAGAACTCTCTTTTCTATTTAAAAAGTAAGAAATTGAATCTTTCGGAACTCTCCGTTTATGTAGGAGATAGTTCTAAAAAAACAAGCTGTACTTTTTGCTAAAACTTCAAATCTTAATTGTTATACTAAACTACAAAGGAATTTTTCAAAACTACTAATGACACCCTTTTTTGTTTGGGTCTATGCTCGTACTATTCAAAAACCCTGAACTCTTGCAAAAAACTGTATTTATCAAAGGTAAAACTCATTACCAATGAGACTAAATTCACGCTTAATAATGCTAAAAAGAAGGGCAGCGTTTTGCTATATCTCTTCGTCAGCGCAAGCAAAATGGTATAGAGTGCTACCGTATACCAGGACTCGTAACCACTAATAAAGGGTACATTGATAGCTGTTTACGACAATCGTTACAACAACTGTAAAAGATTTTGCAAGAAGATATCGATGTAGGAATGAGCCACGAGTACTGATGGCGGGCAAACGTGGGAACCAATGAAAAAAAGTAATTGATATGGGTGAATGGGGAGGAAAACCTAACCGCCTTAATGGGGTAGGAGATCCTGCTGTCTTGGTAGATGAAAAATAATACTATCTGGGTAATGGGGTTGTGGCAGCATGGTTTAGACCCTAAAATAATGACTTGGTGGGGGTCTAAAAGTGGGATGACTCCTGAGGAAACAGGACAAATAGTAGTGGTGAAAAGCGAAGATGATGGCAAAAACATGGAGTGAGCCTATCAATATAACTTCTCAAATCAAAAATCCCGAATGGAGCTTTTCTTTCAAGGGACCAGGAAGAGGCATCTCAATGAGTAATGGTGCCTTGGTATTTGCAGGTCAGTTTAAGGACAAAGATCAAGTGCCTCACTCTACTATTATATATAGTAATGATCATGGTAAAAGTTGGAATGTAGGTGTGGGAGCTAAAAACACACACTACTGAGGCGCAAGTGGTAGAACTCTCCGATGGTACCTTGATGCTTAATATGCGTGATGACCGTAATCGAACTAATTATGAACTTTCAGATAGCTATCACGGGCGTTCAGTAGCAGTTACAGCCGATATGGGTAAAACGTGGGTAGAGCATAATACCTCTCGCACTGTTCTTACCGAGCCTAATTGTATGGCAAGCATTGTTTCTTATAAAGATAAAAAGGAAAAACAGTATTTATTTTTCTCTAATCCCAATGATGCAAAAATAGAATAAAAATGACTATCAAAACAAGTGATGACGGTGGTAACACTTGGAATAAACTACCTTCAGTGTTATTGTATGAGACAAGCTGCTATGGGCTACTCTTGTCTTACTATAATAGATAATAAATACATAGGTATTCTTTATGAAGGAGATGGAGATTTGTATTTTTCAAAAGTGCCTATTAAAGAATTTATAAAATAAATTCATAAACTTTGTCAAAGTTTATATTCCTACTATTTCTAATTTTATCATCTCCCTTTTTAATAAGCTTTTAACTCTTGTGTAAGGTGTTGAAAAAAATAGTATTTTATTTTTATTTTTCCTAAAAAGCAATATTAAGAGTCTGTGAAATTGTTGCCTCTTTCATAGAAAAATATACTTTTTGTGAATTAATTTGTGTTTTTCAGGATAAAAGTATTCATTTTAATTATGAAAAAGTTTCTAATAGCAATTATATATTTTTAACAGGATTCACTTCTTATGCACAAGAGTGTTTTGACGTACAATTAACACCTATAGTGAGGCAATGTTTTTCGGATGCTAAGTTGCATATAACAGCGCAGCCTAAAATCACCTATGCCTACAGGTTTGTAGCTCTTCAGAGCAACTACTCTGTTGAACTGACAAAACCTTCAGGAGCCCAAGTTTGCAAGCCCTTTCGGGCACTCCATATTCCTATGTGTTTGCCGATTTGCAACTAGGAGTTTATACGGTTACACTCTATGATAACAATGCAGTATGGGTAAAACTAAATAGTAAGAACTGTTACCATTACTACTACCTACAAAAACTATGAATATTACAGCTGAAGGTATAGCTCCTACTTGTGCAGGAATGATTGATGGACAAATACAGTTCAAAATTCCTTCAGCGGTACTGATCCCTTTTTGGGGTAACCATTACTGATGAAAGTGGAAATATATTAATTGAGGTGTCAAAATAATTTCATATATTTACACTCTGAAAATTAATGTATTATGGAATTATTTAGGGACAAAGTCTCTTAGAGTTTACTGAACGCTTTAAAACAGACTTAGATTGTGAAGAATACTTAGCTTCTTTAAAGTGGGTAGATGGATATTGCTATCGCAAATTACGAGGTATATATTCTTGGGTTTCAGAATTTAACATAGACCGATATTTAGCGGAATACAGTTTTAGAATTAATCGCTCACAGAGCAAAGAGACTATCTTTAACAAATTAATGAAAAGAATTGTAGAAGGTTCTCCCGTTTCCCAAAGTCAATTAGTATGTAGCTAAATAGACACCTCAATTAATTTATATTATTCTTTAAAATGAAACATATTATAATCACAATATTACTTTTTGGACTTACATTTTCCGTAAAGGCACAAGTTTATTTAGAGTGAAACGGATAGTATTATTGTAAAAAAGATACTATTATAGAGATAAAGAATTGTCAGAGATTGGTTCTCATAGACAGGGGATATTTTTGAGGAGTTATCTTCCAAAAACTAACTCACAAACAAGAAAAATATTACGCCAAAAAATTAAAAACAAAAGAAAAGTTTTTATCATCAAAGAGCTTTATTAAATCATTTTAATATAAGTGTTCTCATCTACAAAAGATGGAGCAAAAAGTTTTTAAAATTAATTATTCTTCTTTAACAAACAACTTAACTATCTATAAAAGGGTAGATGAAGATGACTATGAATATGATTATATATATAAAAGGGGCAAGCCACCCCATACTTATATCGCTTTTTAAATAAATTATAATTGAGGTGTCTAAATAATTTCATATATTTGCACTCTGAAAATTAATGTGTTATGGAATTATTTAAGGGACAAAAGCCTCTTAGAGTTTACTGAACGCTTTAAAAAAAGACTTAGATTGCGAAGAATATCTAGCTTCTTTAAAAGTGGGAAGATGGAATATTTACAGCCTCTAAAAACACATAATTCAAAAGAATATACAATAACACAAATAAGACGAAATAGAAGAAAACAAATGAAAACAATATATGAAATTATTACTTATTAGTTTATTTTTAATAGGGACAGTGAGTTCTTGTGAAAATGTTGTTAATAATAACACTGAAAAAGATTTATCCTACTGATAGTATATCAAGTTTAAATTTTGATGATAAAGCTGAAATAAACAATCCTCTTATAGGTAAAAATTCTATTATTTATATAAAGGTGAAGATGATGGAGAACTCTTTCTTGCTAGTAGATGATGATATGCCTACAATTGTATTTACAGACGATATGCTTATAGATAATTGGAATACAATGGAAGGTAATAGATGGATCATAGAGAAAATAGAAGAAAAGATACTCTGCTAACTTATTTTGTAAAGATAGAAGATGGGGAGGATTCTATCCATTCTCTATGTTTGAGTTATAATGCTAAAAAGGATTAATGTATAATATAAGAAAAGATACAACCTTTATACTAATAGATTCATTGTATATTAACAAAATAAAGAAAATTGCAACAAAAACAGAATTTTTCGGATGATTAATGAGATATGTAAAATCAAATGAAGAAAAAATTTATCCACTTTAAAAATCAAAATCAAATGAACAATCTACTCACCCATTATCCTGTAAATTGGATAGACGGAATGAAGCTAAGCAGCAGCCATTTTATTGCTGTGCAGGACTTTGTAACTGATAGTGTTAGAGATGCCATAGCCCCTGCAAACCACAGACCTTAACTATGAGCTTACAGCCTATGGCAGGCGATTCGGTAAAGATGCACGTGCTGATGGATCACTACAGTCAGCTGCAACTAACCCCTTGAAGAGTGCCACGCCGTTACTCCTAATGGAATACGCATACAAATCAGTGCCGCACAAGAAGGACAGACCTTAACACTGAGCAAGGATATGACAGAAATGAAGGGTAATGCCACTTTTTCTGTTATTACTAAAGTTGAAAACTCTGAAAAATATTGCTATGAATTATCTTGTATATTTTATTATTTCTTTTCTGTCTTGTAGTAAAAATATCAAAAATATCCGAAATGGATAAATCTTACAATGCTAGAATTTTTACAGATTATGAATGAAAAACTCATCTTACAAGTTTAATTATTTCTACTATGAAATAAAAACTATACCCATAAGGATTATAGCAAGGTAGCATATGAAATAGAAGATTTTTGTTGATAATAGTTATATTTCATCTATTGCGAAAAAAATAAAAGAGCAGAGATATATTGCTTTTTATACTAAAAGATGGTGGTATAGGAGAATTAACTTGAGATGATACCGAAGAAATTAGCGATAATGGCTTAATTTACGATAGAGATTTAATCGCATTAGTTGAGTTCATATTAGATGAGAATAAAAATTATATTAAGAAAATTATTGTATATAATAAAAAGAGATAATGTATGAAAGAAAAGAGATTTTTGGATTAAGTATTAGTTATTTATACTGTAGTTTAGTTAAAATAGGTATTAGAAAAATATCATATTAAACTCATTTTAAAACTTTTAGTAAGACCAATGCAAAGGCAAGATAATGCTAATTTAACCAATGAGAATCTAATACATCAAATCGAATGAGTAGAGTTCTAAAAACTATCAATCTAGGCAAAAGAACGTTCATTTACAAAATCTGTAAACCTTTTCATCAAAAACGCTTTTTACCTCGTTTGTTTCCTTTGCAATTTCTAGGATTCTCTTTTGATATTAGGAAACATCTTTCTACGATGAATAGCTCTTCTAAGTTTCTTACAATCAAAACCCTTTATCAGCGTTTAGATAACTATTTTTCTACACAAATACCACTATTTTTATTTGATTCATTATCTTAGAAAATTGACCTATTATATCATACAGATCATTATGATTTCCACTAATAATATCTCCTATTCCTATAGGGTATCCTCGCCCATCGGTCAGAACAAGAACATTAGAAATTCTTCTTTTCTTGCGATGTTGGTAGTTTAGCACTCTCAGTTGCCTTTTTCACTAATGTATGAGTGCCATCGAGGTTCAATTTCTCAATGTCCAATAGCAATTGATATTCTATCAGAATGGCAGCCTTTTCATAAACTCCTGCTTTTTATCCATTTTTGAGTGATAATAATAAACAGTTTGCCATGAAAAAAGGATATTTAACACATTCTAAATCAACAAATAAGTGTTCCCATTGACATCCTGTTTTTGCTTTATGAACAATACACTAAAAGATGTCATATCATGTAAATTTAGATGTAAAAACCTCTTTTATTAGTAGGGATGTAAGGTAAAAAAATTTGGTCGTGAAATCATTTTTGTCTATCGTTTTGCAAACAGAGTAATCCATATATGTGTTATATATTTGATTTTTCACTACAATATTACATAAAATATTTGGATTACTCAAAATTTTTTTAAAGTTTAAATCACTTCAATGACATTCATTTTTATAAATAAGGGTATGAAAACCTTGTTATTGGTTTTTATATGTGTAATAAGAACTGCTTATTCACAAAAAGGGTTTACGTATGTATCTAAGTCTAAGACTCCCATAATTATTCTTCCTGATTTTACAATACAACGAAGGGTGTTACCTCCTCTTGTTGAAGGTGGCGAGAAGCAAGTACGAGATACTATTTTTTTATCAATAATTATTTCTTTGGCAAATTGGTCTCAAGTGGAGGTAATACAAAAACTCCTGCGAGTTATTTTTAAAAGATATGGAAGATTATAAAAAGCTATATTGTTAAAAATTTTTGTGAAAGAGCGTATACTCGAAGAGGTGAAAAGTGAGGTTCTTATTAAGTTTGTTATATCAAAAAAAGGTGAGTTGGACATAAAATTTATTCAAGGACTTAACAATGTATACGACGATTGGATGATCAGGGGTTATATAGATAGGGATGTTAAGTTCTTTTTGGTGGTCTTCGTATGGGGATATGGAAGCCTGCTATTGATGAAAAAGGGTAACCCTAGTAGAAACAGAAGGCTATTTAATAATCCATTTTGATATGGATGCAGTTGCACCAACAAGTAGAACTCCCGACAGAGTTCTTCCTATAAAAAGGAGCTGACGCACAAACCATAGAATAAGACATCAATAGATTCATTACTGTTTTTAAATCAGACGTATCTATAGTTAATATAGAGTACATTTAACCTAACTCAAATATAATTATGGATAGCCTTTTTCATAAACTCCTGCTTTTATCCATTTTGGTGATAATAATAAACAGTTTGCTATGAAAAAGGATATTTAACACATTCTAAATCAACAAATAAGTATTCCCATTGACATCCTTTTTGCTTTTATGAACAATACACCTAAAGATGTCATACATAGTTAAATTTAGATGTAAAACCTCTTTTTATTAGTAGGGATATAAGGTAAAAATTTGGTCGTGAAATCATTTTTGTCTATCTTTTGCAAATGAGTAATCCATATATGTGTTATATTTTTGATTTTCAACACAATATTACATAAAATATTTGGATTACTCAAATTTTTCAAAAAGTTTAAATCACTTCATTTATAAATTTATACAGAAGGAAACAAGTAATATAATGGATTATGATCACAATGATCAGAAGTTTTTAATAAATATCAGATTGATATAATGCAAAAGTGAAGCTAAGAAATATTATGCCAAAAAATAAATTATTATATCTGTTTTACCTTTTGTGCTTGCAAACCTATAATAATATATAGGTTGCCTCCTGAATATGTAATTATTATAGATAGGGAGAGCTACAGGGTATGACACTAAGTGTAGATCATTTTGTTAGAGATTATTATTTTAATAGCAACGGAAAATTCCTACGTGTAAATGATACAATAGTACCTTCTGACTATCATCTATATAAATGGTTTTATATAGATAATAAAAAGAATTGAACTTGAATGTATTAGAATCATAAATGGATATTTTAGAAGGGCATATATACAATAAATCCAGATATGACCTTTTAAAAAGAAATCTATTATAAGAAAAAGTAAAATGGCGGGAAAAATATATAGTATATAATACAGATAGACAAATATTATATCGGACATATTTTACAAATGGGAATAGTTATTGGAAGGATTATTACTATAAAGAAGGTAAAATAAGAGAAGAAGGAAAAGTTGTGAACCACTATAAATACGGCGAATGGAAATATTATAATGAAAAATGGAAAAAAATAGATAGCATTAAAAGCATACCAATTAAGCGATTCCATAGATGTTCGATTTCCTCATTGTTTATTTAATAAAATGAACCTTGCTATTGAGAGAATATGGTTATCCAGTTCAAAATCAAGCGGATAGCTTTTTGTTTATTCCCCTCCTTCTCCACCAAATGCCCTCAGCTCAGGGTCATTAGTGATACGTTCCTTTTTCGCGTTCAATGATTTCAACGACATCTAACTTTATCTGGCGGTAGTTGGCTTCTACCTGTTCTTTTGGTGGTATCATTGCCGTTGGCATCGGTGAAAGAGAGAACTTCAGGGAATTTTTCTGGTAGGCTTTGGTCTCAGCAGCTACTTTGGCGTTGTCTACAACTATCTGCGCGTGGAATATCTTCTGGTCTATGCGCTCATCAAAGTTGTCAGAGACTGCCCCAACGAACATCCCTTGGGTGAGGTTAGCAATCTTACTGGCAGGGGATAAGACTATCCAACTGAGTGGATATAGAAGTAGAAAGTATCATTGCGGTTGATGAATTTACCATAGGAGGAAAAGAGGAAGGAAAACAAGGTAGAAGCTATGACACAAAGAAAAAGAAAGTTCTTTGTGCAATGGAACTTACTGACCCAAGGCAAAAGTAAAAGCGCTTTTACGCACTAAAAATACCTGATTTTTCCTCAAAATCATTACGAACAATATTTGATGAGACACATTGATAAGACAGCTTATATAACGACTGATGAATGGAAAGGCTATAGACCTATAAAGGACTATAATATAACTCAAAAACCGAGTAATGACGGAAAGAATTTTCCTACATTACACAAAAATGTCATACACAGTAAAGTCTTGGATAAGAGGTATATATTCTTGGGTTTCAGAGTTTAATATAGACCGCTATTTAGCTGAGTATAGTTTTAGAATCAATCGCTCACAAAAGCAAAGAGACTATCTTTAACAGTTTAATAAAAAGAATGCTTGAAAGAGAACCTATTTTTCCAACCTCAGTTGGCATGCCCTATAACTTGACACCTCAATTAAAAATATTCAGATGGTAAAGATTTATTATTTTTATTTCAGCGTGTTTATTGTTGTTTACTTGCAATAATAACAATACCCAAGTATCATCTTCTAATGATACTACAGATACTATTTCCTCTATCAAAAGAGATACCATAGTAGATAAGGATACAATTACACCAATTCAAGCTCCTAAAGAAGAAACTGATGAAGCTACAAAAAATGATTTTAGAATTTTATGATAAGTACATCAGACAGCAAGATAAAAATGCCTTGTCTTGATAACAGGGAGTTTTGCGAAGAAGAATTAAGGGAAATAGAAAGGGAGTTTCTATCAAGTAAATTAATACGGAAAAGTAAATTCAGATGAATTAAGTTCAGATCCTATTGTAAAAAGCCCAAGATGTCTTCATAGAATGGTTGGACTCTATTAAGGTAAAGAAGATAAATTCAAAAAGATATATGTGTATCTTTTTGACTTTTATTAATAGATATGATAGCGTACAATTAAAAAGTAGCTAAGAAGAAAGACAGGTATATTATTGATGATATTATATTTTAAAATATTCAGATGGTAAAAATTTATTATTTTTATTTCAGCGTGTTTATTGTTGTTTTGCTTGTAACAATAGCAACACCCAAAGTGTCATCTTCTAATGATACTACAGATACTATTTCACTCTATCAAAAGAGATACCATAGTAGATAAGGATACAATTGCACCAATTCAAGTGCCTAAAGAAGAAACTGATGAAGCTACAAAAATGATTTTTAGAATTTTTATGATAAGTACATCAGACAGCAAGATAAAATGCCTTGTCATGGTAAAGGGGAGTTTTGTGAAGATGAATTGAGAAGAATTAAGAAAAGATATTTATCAAATAAATTAATAAAAATACAGCCCACTGAAGATAGAGATATGGATTTTATTGTAAATGCACAGGACTATACAATAAAATGGCTAGATTCTCTTAAAGTAAAGAAAATAAATTCAAAAAGATATAATGTGTATCTTTTTGACTTTTATAGATAACAGATATGATAGCATACAATTAAAAGTTGCTAAAAAGAAAGACAAGTATATCATTGATGATATTATATTTTTAAAAATATTCAGATGGTAAAGATTTATTATTTTTATTTCAGCGTGTTTATTGTTGTTTGCTTGTAACAATAATAATAAAGAGGGCAATGTCAATGATACAATAAATGACACAATAGTAGAGACTAAATAATCCTCTTGCAGGTAAAAAGTTTTATTACTTAGAGAAAGATAAAAACGAATAGTTATGATAATCATATGATATTAAAAGCCTGTTTATGGACATCAAAAAGATTTATTCAAAAATAAAATCCTATACTCTTTTGGGAAAAGAATATAAAAAGTTACGAACTTTTTAAAAAACTGATTATTCTCCCCAAAATTTAGGTGTTTTTCTAACAGAAGCGGAATATAATAAATATAAGCACTTATGGGAAGAAAAAAATAATCCATTGTATCTTAGCTATTTTTTTATAGCTTGGTTATTAGCTATTTTACTACACAATTTAGGAGTTAATTTCTATACTATCTTTTTAAAAGAGACTTATCGTGGGAATATTAACTCATTTTATATTTAATTGTCTATATCCTATAAGCTTAATTCTCACTACAATTTTGTTTTCTTGGAGTAATTATCATACCTTACATAGTGTTAATTTTATATATTGGAATTGAAGGTTGGGGATATAGACCTCTCCGTACAATCCTTACATTAGTTTCAATAAGCTTAGGATATTTTTTTACTATTTTTAGTTTTAGGAAAGAAAAAAACTTATTCTCACCATTAAAAAGAAGTATGGACAGAAAAAGAAATTATCATAATGCCCTTTTTTGGTAAAAACCCTAATGAAGAAAGGTTGTGCTATTTCAAAAATGTATGATACTGATCAAACGCGCCCATAATTGATATAATACATTAATAACTCAAAAGGCTTTCAGGTGATTACTTTCTTTCTTTGAAAAGCAGCAAGTATGCTACCTTTTTCGTTAGCACCGAATATTTACTCCCTTCCTTCTCTACCAAATACCTCAGCTCAGGGTCGTTGGCGATACGTTCTTTCTCGCGTTCAATGATTTCAATGACATCTAACTTTATCTGGCGATAATTGGCTTCTACTTGTTCTTTGGTGGTGTCGTTGCCGTTGGCATCGGTGAAGGAGAGGATTTGAGGTATATATTCTTGGGTATCAGAATTTAATATAGACTGCTATTTAGCTGAGTATAGTTTTAGAATCAATCGCTCACAAAGCAAAGAGACTATTTTTAACAGTTTAATAAAAAGAGTTGTAGAGCATTCTCCCGTTTTCCAAAAGTCAATTAGTATGTAGCTAAATAGATACCTCAATATATGTATTTTCAATATGCAGATCTTCAAGTTAAAGATGTAATCAATGGAGGAACAAAAGAGAATACAAGTCAAATATAATAATGAACAAGTAAAACCTACAGCTAGATAGATATTTAAATGTAATATATAAAAAGTTTTAATCACATATTGAGTAAGGATGACAATTTGTTGTCCATCAACTTTACCTTCTATATATTCAGCATTTTCGGGGTCGAGAGTGATTTTGCGCACTACAGTACCTTGTTTAGCTGTCATACTAGTGCCTTTTACTTTCAAGTCTTTGATAAGTACCACATTATCACCATTAGCGAGTACTGCGCCATTGCTATCTTTGTGGATTACTTTTTCGCTCTCTTCTAAATGGTCGTCAGAGGCTTGGGCAAAAAGCCAATTCATCCTCATCTAAATACATCATATTCAAAAGGTCAAGCGACCAGCCTTCGTTTTTGAGTCGGTTGAGAAGACGCCACGCCATTATCTTTACAGGGCGGTATTCGCTCCACATACTATCGTTGAGACAACGCCAATGGTTGCTATCCATCGTTTCAGGGATTTTTGTATTTGACTAAGGCAAGTAGCGCATACTAAAAGGCTATCATCTGTACTTTCGTTTCTAGCAGGAGGCACTGTATATACACTTTAGGTTTTCAGTAGCTCCACAGAGCTCACAACAATTACCACTACGGGATTTTTAAGATTTCTATCATTATTATTTTTAAATTATTATTTTTTTCAATTAATCAATGTGCAAATATATAACTTTCTTTTGAACTACACAAAAAGGCTCTATCTTTCAAAATAAAAACTTTGCCAAAGGTCGTAGCATTACAAGCTATTAAGACCTCTGGCAAAAGTGTATGCTGTGTTTGATTTGCTAATTGACAAATTTTACTAATTAGCTCATTTCCCAATTTCTCTTTACAAAGTCGGCAAGTTCTTTACCTTTAAGGAGACCTTGTGAGAGTCGTGCTAAATCAAAAGGCTTGCTTGATGAGAGCTTCTTTGGCGGGTTCACCTTCAGCTTTCATAATAGCATCAACTAAAGGAGAATTGCTGTTTACCACTACGTGATACACTTCGGGAAACCTCCCATAGCGAACATACCACCTCCTCCGGTAGCACTCATTTCCTTCATACGGCGCATAAATTCAGGTTGATTGATAACAAATGGTGTATCATTGCTATCTAAATCTTCTAACTGCACCATATAGCCTTCTTTAGGGATTACTTTCTCGATTTCAGCTTTCAGCGTATTTTTTTCTCTTCATCGGAAAGTTTTGGCAATAGTAGGCTCTTCTTTTTTGTATTAGCTTAGCTACAGGAGCTGCATCTACACGGGTGAAAGTAAGTTTCTCATTATCACTTTCTAACTTCTGTATCAAGTGCGATACGATTGGGCTATCCAACAACAACACTTCGTAGCCTTTTTCTTTGGCTTGCTCAATAGCTGTGTATTGCTGTTCTTTATTTTGAGCGTATAACACTACCAATGTATCATTTTTGTCAGTTTGTTTAGCTTTTTATTGCTTCTTTTAGTTCTGCCAAAGTGTAATACTTACCATCAGTAGTGGGGTACAACATAAAATCGGCTGCTTTTTTTCATAGAATTTATCATCGGTAAGCATACCGTATTCAAGCACTATCTTGATGTCGTTCCACTTGTTTTGGAAGTCGTCACGATTATTAGTAAAGAGTGATTTCAGTTTATCAGCTACCTTACGAGTGATGTAATTAGCAATCTTCTTTACATTACCATCGGATTGGAGGTAAGAACGCGATACATTTAGCGGAATATCTGGCGAATCTATCACCCTTTGAGCATTGTTAAGAACTCGGGTACTATCCCCTCAACGTTATCGGTAACAAATACTTGGTTTTGATACAACTGTATGCGGTCTTTCTGTAACTGCATATCATTAGTGAGCTTAGGAAAATAGAGGATACCGGTAAGGTGAAACGGATAATCTACGTTTAGATGAATGTGAAACAGGGGTTCATCGAACTGCATTGGGTAGAGTTCATGATAGAACGCCTTATAATCCTCATCTTTCAAATCGGCTGGCTGTTTCGTCCAAGCAGGATTAGGGTTATTTACAATATTATCAACCGTTACATATTCCGTTTTATAGTCGTCAGGGGCATTTTCAGGACGAGGTAACGGCTCTTGTTTCGTACCAAATTTAATTGGAATAGGCATAAAGCGGTTGTACTTGCGCAATAACTCTTCGATACGGAAGTCTTCCAAAAACTCAGTAGAATCATCGGCGATGTGCAAGATAATTTCAGTACCGCGTTCGGCGCGTAGGTCAGTTTCCTCTAAAGTAAATTCAGGACTACCGTCGCATACCCAGCATACGGCTGGAGCATCGGTATAAGATTTGGTGATGATTTCCACTTGTTTGGCTACCATAAAAGCAGAGTAGAAGCCTAACCCAAAATGACCTATCACTCCAGCGTCTTTGGCAGTATCTTTATATTTCTCCAAAAACTCCTCAGCTCCTGAAAAAGGCAATTTGGTTGATGTACTTTTTCGACCTCTTCAGCGGTCATACCGATACCTTGGTCGATTATATGAAGGGTTTTTATTATCCTATCGACCTTCACTTCGATGATAGGGATTACCATATTCTACTTTTGCCTCGCCTATGCTAGTGGGTGTTTCAGTTTAAGAGTAGCATCGGTAGCGTTAGAGATGAGTTCGCGCAAGAATATCTCGTGGTCGCTGTACAAGAATTTTTTTAATAAGTGGAAAGATGTTTTCCACAGAGACGTTTATATTTCCTTTCATTTTATTTGGTTAAGAGGTAAGAGATAAGAATATTATCACTTCACTTGTTATTTATCGGGGAGGCATAGCGAAAAAGAATACCAAAGTAGGAGAAGGTGACAAAATGGCAGGTGTTTTTTTATATTTTTCTACTCCCTCATTATTAATATGGTATAAATTTTTGTGGTTTCCTTTTCACTGTCAATTCACCAAATCAGAAAATCAACTCATTATGATTATCATTCCTAAAAACTACTCATCGCCTTATGGCATTATGGACACAGAACGCTATCAAACTCATCAAAGATACTTTTTGAAACTGCTTTAGCTCGTGCTTTACACCTCACTCGTATCTCTGCTCCTCTATTTGTAAAACGTGCTACAGGACTTAACGATGACCTTAATGGTGTGGAACGACCTGTGAGTTTTGAAATGAAAGATGCTGAAGGTCAAACTATCGAAAATCATTCACTCTCTTGCCAAATGGAAACGCTTGGCGCTGAAACGTTATGGCATCGCACTACACGAAGGCATCTATACCGATATGAACGCCATTCGCCGTGATGAAACTTTAGATAACACCCATTCTATTTATGTAGACCAATGGGATTGGGAAAAAGTTATCGCTCCTTCCGATCGTTCCTTAGAATATTTGCAACAAAACAGTTAATCAGCTTTATAATGCATTTTTAGAAACAGAAGCCGCCCTTGTAGCTCACTATCCTAAATGTAAGGATTTTTTTACCTAAAGAAATAACTTTTATAAGTTCACAAGAGTTAGAAGATCGCTACCCTACTCTATCGCCTCAAAAACGTGAGGAAGTATTTGCCAAAGAAAAAGGAGCTATCTTCATCACTCAGATAGGCAAAACCCTGCGCTCAGGCAAAAAAACACGACAACCGTGCCCCCTGACTACGACGATTGGGAACTTAATGGCGACCTTATTTTATGGAATCCTGTGTTAAACAATGCGCTAGAACTCTCGTCTATGGGTATACGCGTAGACGAGAAATCGATTACGCACCAATTGCAACTCGCTAATGCCGAACACCGCAAAAACCTTAGACTATCACCAAATGTTGCTCAAAGGTGAACTCCCGCTCACCATCGGTGGGGGATCGGTCAGTCGCGTATTTGTATGCTACTGATGCAAAAAGCACATATAGGCGAAGTTCAAAGCCTCTATCTGGACAGACGATATGCTGCAACTTTGCGAAGAAAAAACGGCATTCAGCTATTGTAATCCAATAAATTATTGTACTTTTGCAGTTATAAAAACTAATCAAGAATTAAAATAACTCTATTCATTCACAATCTATTGTAACATCAGTTATCAATCTGTATGTATCACAACCATCAATTGTCAGTCATTATAAAATAATACTATGAAAAACAATATTTTTTTGTACTATATCCTTATTAATAAGCAGTGTAACCCTTAACGCTCAAGAGTTGCTTCCTCTGCCTTTACGCCAAAAAGAAGAACTCAAAAGCGCGTTCGTGGGTGCGTGAAACGCCTTTTGAACAGGTAATCGTAAAAGAAATAGGCAACCGCATCAGTGCGCTGAATGTAAACCCTAAAAACAGTAACGAGTTTCTCGTCGCTCCTGAAAACGGAGGCATCTGGCTCACCCAAAATGGCGGCGAGACCTATACCCCTCTCTGCCCTACCCTACCTACCCAATCTATCAGCGCTATCGCTATGGACTGGACTTCAGGCACTTTAGCACTTGCTACCCCCTACGGCATCTTCATTTCTGTTGATAAAAGGCAAAACAACCAAATTCAGCGGATTGACTAACGCACAGCACATCAGCGGTTTGTATATCAATCCTCTCAATCCTCAAGAAATTGTTGCAGGAGTATTAGGTAACTCTTACAAAGCAGATGAAAAGCGAGGTATTTTCAAAACTACCGATGGTGGCAATACTTGGCAACAAAAAGCTATTTGTAAGCACACGTGCTGGCATCAGCCAAATCACCCCTCTCTGATGGCAGTGTTCTTTTAGCCGTAGCGTGGGACGTGAACAACAGTCAGTGGGAAAACGTTCCTTATGGCAGTAATAGTGGTGTCTACAAAAAGCACCGATGGGGAAATTCGTGGACAAAAAAATCACTACTAACAACGGATTTATCAAAGGGGAATAACATAGGTAAAATAGGGGTAACTTGCTTCAATTCGCAAACTTACTATGCCGTGGTTGACAACCGCAATCCTAAGAAAAAAAGAAAACAATAACAGTCTGCAAAAAAACAGTGCGTATCCACCTTACTGCTCAGGATTTCGATACGATGAGCAAAGCCGATTTTTCTTGCTTTGAGACAACAACCGATTGAACATCTTCCCTGCACAATATCGGTCAGGATAACAAATATACTGCACAAAACCTCAAGGATATGATAGCTGCCGAGGTTACTTTGCCTGCTAAAATTTTTTTAGTTATTTAGGCGTTAGCACTCAAGAGATTATAGGTGCTGAAGTGTATGTAACTAACGACGGCGGTAACTCTTGGCAAAAAGCTAACAGCCAACCTCTCAACGATATGTACTATCAAAATGGAGAACAATTCGGAGGCATTGCCGTAAACCTCACCAATAAAAACCACTTGTTTATAGGAGGTTATCCTCTGCTCGAATCTGGTGACGGTGGCAAAACGTGGAGAAGCAAACAGCCGCTCTCTTTACAAAATAGTTATGAACAACTCTACTTACAGCAAGGCACTTTATTCTGTACTACCCCTAACGGACTACAGCTCTCTTACGACAATGGCAGGAGTTTTGCCACTAAAAAACGTATCTCAAGCCATAGCCTTCAGTCAGTTGTGTTATGACCAAGCAAGCAAAACGCCTTATTATGTGAGTGAACAAGCTGTATTGGCACAGAACAATAGTCATTGGAATACTTTCAAAAAGAAACATACATTCGCTTTCATTTGGCAACGACAGCTATGCTGCTGAGGCGTATGGTAAGTTTTTCACTTTCTTCCCCGATAAAGACCAACTTTTTCCACTCGGAAGTGCTTTACTATGGCGAGAATAAAGCCCCTTTGCGCTTTAGTGAAAAAGCACCACTGCTTATATCCCCTCAAAATAAAGATATCATCTACATCGGGAGCAACAAGCTACATATCTCAATGGACAAAGGTCGCAATTGGCGCACTATTTCCGACGATGTAACTAATGGTAACAAGCAGGGTAACAAGGCTTATGGCACAATTTCAGCTATTGCCGAATCGCCTTTTATGTTTGGCTTGCTCTATACAGGTAGTGATGACGGTATGATTTACACCACCGATAATGGGGGCGTATCGTGGAAACAGATTTACAACGCCTTCCCTCGCGCCCTAAAAGTGAACAATCTGATTGCCTCTAAGCACCAACGCAACCGCGTATTGGCAACCCTCATCAGCACCGACGAAACTCAAGGCGACCCTATTATTTTTATGAGTAACGACAACGGAAAAAAGCTGGACAGATATTCACTCTAACCTCCCCTGATGCTAAAGTGAACGTTCTCAAAGAAGACTCTAAGAACGAGCAAATTTTGTATGCAGGGAACTGATAACGGATTGTATATCACTTTCAATTTAGGGCGAAAAGCTGGCAACCTTTCAGCCAAGGGCTACCCGAAACAGGTGTGAATGATATTTATATCGATGACTCAAATGGTGAAATGACCGTCGCTACTTTAGGACGTGGCATCTATCGCACTTCGGTGAAAAATGATGCAAGAACTACGTGCAGCCATTGCTACTCAAGCCTTTTTTTCCATTAGAAACACCTATTACAATTCCCTATTCACCCAACTGGGGCAATGCCGTGAGCGAGTGGGATGACCCCGTACAACCTAAAGTGTATTTCTATGCTTTTTGCTGCTAACGACAATGTGGAAGTGCCTATTAAAAATAATGAAAGGTAGAGTAACACTTCAATCCTTCAAGTACAAGAGCAATAAAGGGTTTAACTATATTCCTTACGACCTGAGCATCTCGCCCGAAGGTAAATTAGCTTATGAAAAAGAGCCTCCAAAAAGATATTCCTATCCACCGCTACCGATGGTAAAGTCTATCTCCCTAAAGGGCGCTATACTGTAATTTTCACCCTCCCCGATGGTTTTGAGGAAGAGAGAACTCTGGATATATTTTAATGAAACGATATACCGAAAAACATATTATTCTTTGGAAAGACGACACTTGGGTAACCTGTCCCGAGTGCCAAAAATCGCCGTTGTTACCAATTGCCAAGTACATTGCCCGCACTGCGGTTTTGAAAAAAGAAAGCTGAAGAATTAGAGTTGTTTGCAGCTATCGTAAAACTCAACTGCCCCAATTGTGGCACCCCAATTGAACAACGACAAGGCGGACTGAAAGAAACCAATGAATTCCGGCAAGTGAAATGCCCCAAATGCAACGAAGAATATCTCGTAAAACCCCAATACGAATCTACCGACAGCCCAACCCCACCCCTCTAACGGACTGAAATGCGATAGTACTTTCGGGTTGCCCTATTTTTCAAGAGAATGTGCGCGGCAACCTATTTTTGGGCAAGAAATATGAGCCATTTAGAGGTAATGGAAGATTACATCGCCTCTGACCTACGCGAACGTGAGGGAATGACAATGGTAGCTAAGCTCCCCACCTTTGTAAAAAGCAAAAAGAACCGTGACTTAATACTAAAAAAATCTTGCACAAATGGAAAGAAAAAGTATCAACCCCCGATTATAAGCTCCCTCCTTCCATTGCTACCGAGCAAATTCACTTGTTTTTTTGCCGATGATAAAGTAACTATTAGCGATTATTTAAAAAGATATTTCTCACAAAAATAACAAGTTCGGTAAATTACACCCGAGTATATTCGCATAAAAACGGTTATCAATGGGTGTGTTTCTACAAATACAATCGTATAAAGAGAGCATTTACTAAGGAATGGTTAGCGCAAATCCCTTTTGAAGTAAAAACCATCTACCTATATCATTACTACGATACTTTCAACGATGTCCAAAACATACTAAAAAACCTTTCTACAACACTATCTACAAGAAAAACACACCCAACAGTCTATACATCAGCATTGGCGAAAAAGTTACTCCCAGCTGATGAATTTCTTAACTTGCTAATTTGCTAATTCTCTAATTTACTAATTCCCCAATTTGCTAATTTGCTAATTATCTCGTACTTTTGCAGCCTAAATTTAAAAAGAAAAATCACTATGGCAAACATCGAAAAAAATAAAATGCCTCATTATAGGCTCAGGTCTGCGGGCTATACTGCCGCTATTTATGCCTCTCGCGCCAATCTTAACCCTGTGCTTTATCAGGGGAACAACCTGGCGGACAACTCACTACTACCTTTGAGGGTAGAAAACTTCCCTAGGCTATCCTGAGGGGTAATGGGTACAGAAATGATGATGCAATTAGAACAACAAGCTAAACGTTTCGGCACAGACATTCGCAATGGGTGGATTACTAAGGTCGACTTTTTCTGCACACCCACACAAAGTATGGGTTGACGACAAAGAACTCCACGCCGATGCAGTAATCATTGCTACAGGGGCTTCTGCTAAATATTTAGGATTAGCTTCTGAGCAACACTATCTACAAACAGGAGGAGGCGTGTCAGCTATGCCGTATGCGATGGCTTTTTCCACCGCAATCAAGAGGTAGCTATCGTAGGAGCAGGCGACTCGGCTTGTGAGGAAGCACTTTACTTGGCAAACCTTTGTTCAAAAGTAACAATGCTCGTACGTCGTGATGAGTTCCGCGCATCGCAAATTATGAAAGAACGCGTACTCAATTCACCTAAAAATAGAAGTGCTTTTTCAATACCGAAACTGAAGAAATTCTCAGTGATGGACAAGTTGTTACAGGTATGAAAGTCCGCAACAACAAAAACGGGAGAAATAAGCGAAATAGCTATCACAGGTTTCTTTGTAGCTATCGGTCACAAACCTAATACCGATGTTTTCAAACCTTATATTGATACTGATGAAGTAGGCTATATCAAAAACGTAGCGGGCACTTCGCTCACCAATGTAGCAGGAGTATTTGTTGCAGGTGATGCCGCCGATACTCGCTACCGCCAAGCCAGTACTGCTGCCGGTTCAGGTTGTATGGCAGCGTTGGACGCAGAGAAATACCTTCTTACTCTTGAATAGGTAAAAGGTAAGAGATAAAAGATAAGAAAAGCGCGATGTTTATCATTTGAAACATCGCGCTTTTTATCTTTACCTACCAGCTATTGCTGGATTGGTTTCTTACTTTTTTTATCTTTATTTTAAACTAAAGCTTATGGTTGATAATCCTATCCATATAATCCTGCATAAAGGCTTTCAGGTCTTTGATACCTTTTTGAATTTCAGCATTATCTTCTTTACCTAAAAAGATTGTTTTCAAAGCTCCATCTTCTTTTTTTATACACCCCATTTACTTTGCCAGTTTCGTCTATGATATAAGTATAATTACCTTGCATCATTTGATACATCAGTGCATCCGAAATGAAAGCACGAGGTGTTTCATCAGGGCGATTAGCAAACACACTGCGTCCCCAAGAGCGGAAAAGGTTTTTATAGCCTATCAAATCTACTAACGAAGGATAGATGTCTATTTGTTGAGCGATATCTGAATTTACCTGTTTAGGTACTAAATTAGGATTCGGGCTGTAAAACATTATCGCTGCTCCCCTACCTGTAATAGGCTCTTTATAAAGGTCGTAATAAGTTTGATTAGGGTGATCATTCACAAAAGCAAAAAAATCGTATTGTTATACCAAGGTTGTTTTTAGCACACTCAAAAATCGTTTGAGCGCATAATCAGTATAGCCAATACATTGGTGAATCTCTAAATTCCCTTTAGGAAATTTACCCTCATATTGTTTAGGAATTTGAAAAGGGTGATGAGATGAGAGCGTGAAAATAGTGCCTAAAAAAGGTTGTTCCTTTTCGGAATAAGTTCTGCACATATATTGGAAGAAAGGTTCATCCCAAATTCCCCAATGCCCATCGTCATCAGCATCGTTATTATACTCATTTTTACCGTAGTAATGGTCAAAACCTAAGATATTAGAAAAACCTAAGAATCCCATAGAGCCATTGGGTGCCGAATGGAAGAAAGAAGTATCGTACCCCATTTCTTTGGCGATAGACACCAAAGATTGTGTAGGGTTGTTTCACATAAGGTGATGAGGTGTAAGCTACTTGAAAAGAAGGAATTCCCGCTAACATTGATGACATTCCGTGTATCGACTGGCGACCTGTGCAATAAGCGTTATCGAGCACATAAGAATGTTGAGAGAGCGAGTCTAAAAAAGGTGTATACGATTTAAAATCAGGGATATGCGTTTTTTTATTCATACAACCCCAGTACTCTTTGCCAAAACTTTCTAAAATAAAGAGAACCACATTAGGTTGGGTTGTTACTTTGCGGTTATATTGTTTAATAGGTTTTAAATTCTCATTAATATAAGCTTCATCTACAAAGTGATATTCTTTAAAACCTTTATTTTTACCCATACTGCGAATAAGGCAAAAGGTGTGTTGAGAATTGCATCAGCCTGTGCTGTAATATTCACGTGTCGGCTAGCATCAAGCATATTGATAGGACGAGTATCCGAGGTAAAAACCTCCTCCGCGAATAGCCATCATTATCAAAGTACCAAAACCTAAGAAAAATACGATTGACCATCCAAAGTAAGATTTCTTTTGAGCGATAGTCGTTTCAGTAACCTTCACGCGTTTATAGAGAAAAACCCAAAAGTGCTATCAACAAAATGAAACCCACAAATAAATACCAATAGTCTATTAAAAACTACCAAATAATTTCATCTTGTTGTTTTCGTGTTCGATAACAGCAAATGATGCCGTAGTAAGACGGGACTTGCTAAAAGGATAATATGCCATATCAATAAAGTTAGTAGTATAAGCAATCGTATTAGGTATAAAAATACGACCAAAAACACCACTTTTTGAAAAATTTTTATGGGTATTTATCCACAAAGGGAATAAACTGAGCAGTATAAACAGCAAGTTAGTATACATTATAGCACAGTTATCAAACGCTAATCCATAATAAAAAAAGGTCTGATAAGTTATAATCACCCATTTCTCCGTGATTGAAATAGATAAACAAACCACGGGCAATAGCATAAAACAAATATACCAAGAAGATACGGTATAAAAACTATATATTCTCTAATTCTCATTGTATTTAGTTTTTAGATGAATTGTAATATTAAAATAATGATGGTAAGCACTGCCGAAGCAATAAGCACCCCTCTGGCGCGTTCGTTTTCATAACGATTGATAAAAAGAAGAAAAACAGCAAGGTCTAACAAGGCACCCAACATAATGAGTTTTCCTAAATAGCCTCTGTAGTAAGCATCTTGAAGGGTAAGAGCAATACTATTTTTAGAAAAATAAGGATATAAGCTAATATCCCAATTGCATTAGCCAATATCCCTATTGTAAAAACCTATAAATTGATTTTTCGGTTGTAGTTCATATCTATAAATCCCATTGTTTTAGCGGTTCAATATTTTGGTGAGCAGTAAGGTCAAACTGAATAGGCACAACCGATATATAGCCATTTTCAAGCGCCCATTGGTCGGTGTCAGTACCTTTATCTTCATTCACAAAAGTACCTGTCATCCAATAGTACACTCTTCCCTGTGGGTTCACGCGTTTGTCAAAACTCTCTATCCATCGAGAACGTGCTTGTCGGCATATTTTCACCCCTTTTAATTTCTTCCTTCTTAATATTAGGGATGTTTACGTTCAGCACTGTTCCTTTAGGCAACCCATTGGCAAGCACCTTCTCAGCAATATTTTTTTAATATAAGAGCGCGCTTGAGAGAAATCAGCATTCCAACTGGGGTCTAACAACGAAAAAAACCAATAGCAGAGAATTCCCTCAGTACCCGCCTCAATAGCTGCACTCATCGTTCCTGAATATATCACGTTGATAGAAGCATTGGAACCGTGATTGATACCACTCACACACAAATCGGGCAGACGACCGTTCAGCACTTCGTGTTTGGCTATTTTCACACAATCAGCAGGGAGTACCACTACAAGCGTATTCTTTAGTTCCTTCTTGACTTGTGGGTACAGGATCGCAATACATAGTAGTATCAAGGGTAACAGCGTGACCTTTACCACTTTGAGGCGAATCTGGGGCTACTACCACCACATCGCCTAATTCTTTCATTATATCAATTAAATAACGGATACCAGGAGCGGTAATACCATCATCGTTTGTTACTAATATCAAAGGTTTTTGCATATTCAAAAACGTAAAAAAATATTAAGCGCACAAAAGTACAAAAATAATTAACAATTTACAATCAACAATTTACAACTATTCAAAAAAGATATAATTTTGCTATTTCAACAAACCTCCTAACCAAAGATAAAAAAGTAATTACCAACATTTAAAAAAATCTTTATTTTTTTGTATCTATCAAAAATCGTTACTGGACCCATCGTTACAGAGATTTACCTGCATCATTGCTCTGAATTGCCCCTGTAGGCACTTGCTTGCCAAGTAATGTTTCCACTTGTCTTACAAATGCCTCATAGATAGGAATTGCAACTTCTGGACGTGCTGCCCTGATATAGCTGGGGCGATTGCCTTTTTAGTAGCAGCGTGCAAAGTGAATTGCGACACGATAAGCACCTCGCCATCTACATCCTTCACCGAGAGGTTCATCACATCATTTTCATCTTCAAAAATGCGTAAATTCACTATTTTTAGCCGATAGCCACGCAATATCCTCATCAGTATCACTATCTTCTATCCCTACCAATACTAATAAGCCTTTATTGATAGAGGCTACCGTTTGCTTCTCTATATCCACTGAAGCGTGGGTTACTTTTTGAATAACTACTCTCATACTCTTTCATTTTTTTAATTGGTTATTTTTATTAATCAAGAATATATAAAGGGATATCTTTCTGCTGAAAAAACTCTTTAAATAGCATCAATACAAAACCAAAGTCATAGCAAATAGTATTCTCGTCATACAAATCACCATTAATCTCTATCTTATTGTGGGTGGCAAGTCTTCTATTATAACTACGAGGATATTTCTCTTGAGGATTATCAAGGTCTGTAGTATAATAGAGCAACAAATACTTGCCATTATCTATTTGGCAAGAAAGGCAATCAGCATCCCAAGTATCATCTATTGCTAAACGAATTTTAGCCTCTTCAATTTGTGAAAAAGGAATCAATTTTTGTATGAGTTCGTCTAGAGAATTAATTATATATTCTTTATATTTCTTAGGTTTCCTGAGTGTTAATATCATAATAATCCTTCTTTAAGTCCCTAACATTAAAAGCCTTTTTCTTAAAAATCAGCAATCACTTGTAGTGGAGTTTCTGCTTCATACTTAATATTCAAGTTTAATTTTCCTATTTCCTCTTCCAATATTTCCTCTTCAGTATCTTTATATACATAACACCATAAATAGTAGCCTTTAAACTTTAAAGTAAGTTCATCATATTGTTTATCAAAACTGATAAGGTCTTCTTTAAAAAGATTTTTAAGAATATTTAAAGAAGTTTGCATAGTAAAAAAACCTTCTTTTTGCCATAAATATTTAATCAAATAGAGGAAAGTTAAGATTTTAACAAAATACCTGAAAAAAACATTACTATAACCATTTATTAAAATAAATCATTTATAGTAATGTCATAACTGTTTCTTATTGGAATAAAAAAATCTTTGTAAATTATTATTATTCAGAAGATGCTTGATGCGATTATCCTTCACATAAGTTTTCCCGATAAAACGAACTTCTTTTAGGTTAGGTAAATTGAGAGAAAAATCAATAGAAGATATTTCACCAGCATTCTCTATAATGATGGTCTCTAAATTTGACAAATTACCTAACATTTCCCAATTAGTAATCTTACTACAATTACTGATTGCAACTGATTTCAAAAGTCGGTGCTTTCTTTATCCAACTAATATCTATCATTTTTGAATTATACCCCATCCCAAGATGTTCTATATTACACATATTCTCAATAGCATTAAATTCAGAGAGTTTAAATTTCATCAAGCCTAATCTTTTTAATTTGCTAAACGCTACAAAAATCTTCTGAGGATTTCCCTACATAATTATCTATGAATAAATATTCCAGCTGTTGAGCTTTGAAAAATAGAAGTACAAGTTTTTATCATAATTCAAATAAACACACCATAACTTAGGGAGGAAATCAAAAGGAATAGGCGTTCCTGATTTTCCCTGAATTTTTAAATAGATTATATGAGACAACTTTTTGCTACATCAAGTGTAGGGGTAATATACATCAGGAAATGAAAGTCCCTCTAAAAAGGTAAATTACTTAAATCATCTAACTTATTCATTTCTTCATTTGTAGACATTCTTATGACCAAACTATTAATGTGATTAGACATTAGAAAGTCCTTATCTATTTTTCTGTACCTATATCTAAAGTAAGACCTCCAAGAATTTTACCAAAAACATCTTTTCTATGTATATATGTCATAAATAATCATTCTTATAAGTTAAATACTCCCACAAGAAATATGCCACCAGATTTCTTTTTCTACTCCATACTTACTCAAAAATGCAAAAACACTATAAAAGCCTTTTGCAAAAAAAGCATCACTTAAACATTAAATAATAAAAAAGAGCAACTCTTTATCAGAATTGCTCTTTATAAGAAAGGCGACGACATACTCTCCCACGTGACCGTAGTACCATCTGCGCTAAAAGGTTTAACTGCTCTGTTCGGAATGGTAAGAGGTGAGACCTTTGACTATAACCACCTTAAATCGTTTTTAGGTAAGAGGTAAGAGGTAAGAGGTAAGAGCTTTTCAGACTCCTATTGTATCTTAGGCTAAAATACCAATTCCTAATCATATTTTTAACATATAGGGATAAAAAAACATATTTTTCAATTAACAATTGTTGTGACTAACATTTTTGTAAAAAAGAATGCTGCGCGAAAAAGTCTACGGGTGATTAGTATTACTCGGCTATGATGTTACCACCGTTACACCTGTAACCTATCAACGTGGTCATCTCCCACGACCCTTAAAAAGAAATCTCATCTTGTGGCGGGTTTCGTACTTATATGCTTTCAGCACTTATCCCATCCGCACTTAGCTACTCTGCTATGCCCTTGGCAAGACAACAGATACACCAGAGGTGCGTCCAACTCAGTCTCTCGTACTAGAGTCAGATCCACGCAAATTTCTAACGCCCACAGTAGATAGAGACCGAACTGTCTCACGACGTTCTGAACCCAGCTCGCGTGCCACTTTAATGGGCGAACAGCCCAACCCTGGGGACCTTCTCAGCCCCAGGATGTGACGAGCCGACATCGAGGTGCCAAACCCCCCCGTCGATGTGAGCTCTTGGGGGAGATCAGCCTGTTATCCCCGGCGTACCTTTTATCCTTTGAGCGATGGCCCTTCCATACGGAACCACCGGATCACTATGCTCTACTTTCGTACCTGATCGACTTGTTGGTCTCTCAGTCAAGCTCCCTTATGCCATTGCACTCTACGCACGGTTACCAAGCGTGCTGAGGGAACCTTTAGAAGCCTCCGTTACTCTTTTGGAGGCGACCACCCCAGTCAAACTACCCTCCACGAATTGTCCTTTGCCTTGTGCAAAGTTAGACCTCAGATAAGCAAAGGGTGGTATTTTCAACAATGACTCCACAACTACCGGAATAGCCGCTTCATAGTCTCCCACCTATCCTACGCATCACTTATCCAAGACCAATACGAAGATATAGTAAAGGTGCACAGGGTCTTTTCGTCCCACTGCGGGTAATCGGCATCTTCACCGATACTACAATTTCACCGAGCTCATAGGCCGAGACAGTGTCCAAATCGTTACACCATTCGTGCAGGGTCGGAACTTACCCGACAAGGAATTTCGCTACCTTAGGGGCCGTTATAGTTACGGCCGCCGTTTACTGGGGCTTCAATTCAAACCTTCGCTTACGCTAAGCTCTCCTCTTAACCTTCCAGCACCGGGCAGGGTGTCAGACCCTATACTTCATCTTTCGATTTTGCAGAGTCCTGTGTTTTTGATAAACAGTCGCTTGGACCTTTTCACTGCGGCCTATCGCTGAGATAGGCGACCTTTCTCCCGAAGTTACAGGTCTATTTTGCCTAGTTCCCCTAGCCATATGAATCTCTCGAGCGCCTTAGAATTCTCATCCCAATCACCTGTGTCGGTTTACGGTACGGGCATTAATCTTCGCTTTTCTTGGAAACGTTGTCGCCACTCTCACTTCAGCCGAAGCCTCGGTGTACTTTTTGAAGTCATAACAACTCCTTAAACGTACTATTCCGTCTGTACGCGGTAGCTATCTCATTCCGTCACTTTTATTAGATTAATGGTGCGGGAATATTAACCCGTTGTACATCCACTACCCCTACTCGGGTTCGCGTTAGTCCTCGACTAACCCTCAGCTGATTAGCATAGCTGAGGAAACCCTTGATCTTTCGGCGGGCGGGTTTCTCGCCTGCCTTATCGTTACTATGCCTACATTTTCTTTCTATTAGGCTCCACTATGGCTCACGCCTTTAGCTTCAACGCCAATAGAATGCTCCCCTACCGGTATATTACTTATGTATAACCCCATAGCTTCGGTAATATGCTTATGCCCGTTTATTATCCATGCCCAACCGCTCGACTAGTGAGCTGTTACGCACTCTTTAAATGTATGGCTGCTTCCAAGCCAACATCCTAGCTGTCAGTGCAGTCAGACCGCGTTTGGTCAACTAGCATATATTTGGGGACCTTAGCTGATGGTCCGGGTTCTTTCCTCTCGGATATGGGACCTAGCACCCATACCCTCACTGCTGATGAGTATTTAATAGCATTCGGGTTTGTCAGGAATTGGTAGGCGATGAAACCCCCGCATCCAATCAGTAGCTCTACCTCTATTAAACTCACATCAACGCTGCACCTAAATGCATTTCGGGGAGTACGAGCTATTTCCCAGTTTGATTGGCCTTTCACCCCTACCCTCAGGTCATCCGAAGTCTTTTTCAACGACAACCAGTTCGGTCCTCCACGCTGTGTTACCAGCGCTTCAACCTGCCCAGGGTAGATCACCAGGTTTCGCGTCTACTACTACCAACTATTGACGCCCTATTCAGACTCGCTTTCGCTGCGGATTCGTATCTGAAATACTTATCCTCGCTGGTAACAGTAACTCGTAGGCTCATTATGCAAAAGGCACGCCGTCACAGCCTAAGCTGCTCCGACCGCTTGTAGGCGTATGGTTTCAGGGTCTATTTCACTCCGTTATTCACGGTTCTTTTTCACCTTTCCCTCACGGTACTAGTTCACTATCGGTCTCAGGAGTATTTAGCCTTACCGGATGGTCGCAGTGGATTCAGTCAAGGTTCCACGTGCCCCGACCTACTCAGGATACCCATAAGATTTATAAAAACTGTGCCTATACGAGACTATCACTCTCTATGGTGTGTCTTTCCAAACACTTCTAATCCAGCTTTACAACCTATATCTGAGTCTTACAACCCCATATTGCCGTAACAATATGGGTTTGGGCTATTCCCATTTCGCTCGCCACTACTTTGGGAATCACTTTTGTTTTCTTCTCCTCCGCCTACTTAGATGTTTCAGTTCAGCGGGTTTGCCCATCTTTACGATGTAGTACATCTTCAATGTACTGGGTTTGCCCCTATTCGGATATTTGCGTATCAACTCGTATGTGCCAATCCACGCAACTTTTCGCAGCTTATCACGTCCTTCTTCGCCTCTGAGAGCCCTAGGCATCCCCCATACGCCCTTACATAACTTTTTCGCGCTTGTAGTTCCTATTGATTTATTCAATAGAATACCTCGTTCTCTTTGATTCTTTTTAATATTTTTTTCGTTAGATAATCAATAATCTATTATTGATCTCTTATGCTCTTTATCCCAATATGTCAATGTACTGTTGTTGTGGAGAATAAAGGGATTCGAACCCTTGACCCCCTGCGTGCAAGGCAGGTGCTCTAGCCAGCTGAGCTAATTCCCCATTTCTTTAGGTGTTAGGGGTTAGGTGTTGGGTGTTAGCACCCGTAGCTCTAACTTCTTTCTTTCTCTGCTTTGTAGTCCCAGGCAGACTCAGACTGCCGACCTCTACATTATCAGTGTAGCGCTCTAACCAGCTGAGCTATGAGACTGCTTATGTTGTCAGCAAGATTTAAAAGAATGAGTTAGTCCAATGTTCAATTATCGGTCATCTCTAGAAAGGAGGTGTTCCAGCCGCACCTTCCGGTACAGCTACCTTGTTACGACTTAGCCCCAGTCACTAGTTTTACCCTAAACAGCTCCTTGCGGTGACCGTCTTCAGGTACCCCCAGCTTCCATAAAGCTGACGGGCGGTGTGTACAAGGCCCGGGAACGTATTCACCGGATCATGGCTGATATCCGATTACTAGCGATTCCAGCTTCACGGAGTCGAGTTGCGAGACTCCGATCCGAACTGTGACCGTCTTTATAGATTCGCTCCTGCTCGCGCAGTGGCTGCTCTCTGTAACGGCCATTGTAGCACGTGTGTAGCCCAAGATGTAAGGGCCGTGATGATTTGACGTCATCCCCACCTTCCTCACGGTTTGCACCGGCAGTCCCACTAGAGAGCTCGACTTGACTCGTTAGCAACTAATGGCAGGGGTTGCGCTCGTTATAGGACTTAACCTGACACCTCACGGCACGAGCTGACGACAACCATACAGCACCTTGAAAACTGTCCGAAGAAGGAGGTATCTCTACCTCTGTCAGTTCCCATTTAAAACCTTGGTAAGGTTCCTCGCGTATCATCGAATTAAACCACATGCTCCACCGCTTGTGCGGGCCCCGTCAATTCCTTTGAGTTTCACACTTGCGTGCGTACTCCCCAGGTGGGATACTTATCACTTTCGCTTAGCCACTCAGATTGCTCCAAACAGCTAGTATCCATCGTTTACAGCGTGGACTACCAGGGGTATCTAATCCTGTTCGCTCCCCACGCTTTCGTCCATCAGCGTCAATAAATTGTTAGTAATATGCCTTCGCTATCGGTGTTCTGTGTAATATCTAAGCATTTCACCGCTACACTACACATTCCAACTACTTCACAATCATTCAAGACTGACAGTTTCAAAAGGCAGTTGCTTAGTTGAGCTAAGCGCTTTCACCTCTGACTTATCAGCCCGCCTACGGACCCTTTAAACCCAATGATTCCGGATAACGCTCGCATCCTCCGTATTACCGCGGCTGCTGGCACGGAGTTAGCCGATGCTTATTCGTAAGGTACCGTCATCAAAGTACACGTACTCCTTATTCTTCCCTTACAAAAAGCAGTTTACAATCCATAGGACGCTTCATCCTGCACGCGGCATGAGCTGGATCAGTCTTCCGACCATTGTCCAATATTCCTCACTGCTGCCTCCCGTAGGAGTCTGGTCCGTATCTCAGTACCAGTGTGGGGGACATCCCTCTCAGAACCCCTATCTATCGTCGCCTTGGGGGAGCCGTTACCTCTCCAACTAGCTAATAGAACGCATACTCATCTTTTCACCACCGTAGCTTTAATATAAAAAAACGATGCCGCTCTTATATACCATTAGGTATTAATCCAAATTTCTTCGGGCTATCCCTATGTGAAAGGCAGATTGTATACGCGTTACGCACCCGTGCGCCGGTTTTGGTTACCCGAAGGTAACCTCTCCCTCGACTTGCATATGTTAGGGCCTGCCGCTAGCGTTCATCCTGAGCCAGGATCAAACTCTTCATCGTTAAAAATCTTTAATATCTTTAACCGATTCTTAAGTTATTGACTTCAGGTTTCACTCGATTCTTTAAATCTTCTTTTTGTGCTGTACAACATTATGTCAATGTACGTGTTGTTTTTCGCTTTCTGAGGCGGCTGTCCGTCTCATTTGTGGGTGCAAAGGTACGGCGTTTTTATCCTGCAAATTTTTCGCAACTTTTTTTGAAAGTTTTTTTGTAGTTAGTTGAAAATGAGAAATATTTTTTTAAGAAAACTCGGAGACTCGGAGAAACTCAGGAGGGGTGCGAGCCGCACGGGCGGGGTGAGTTGCAGAGGGCAGGGATGAGGTGGGAGGGGTGGGATAACCCCCGACTCACTTACTCGGCAATTGCCGACAACCCCAAAGGGGAGAGAGGCGGAATAGCCCCCGACTCACTTACTCGGCAATTGCCGACAACCCCGAAGGGGGACAAGCTGGAAAATGGAGACTGAGGGTGGGAGGGTGAGAATAAAAAATAATTTTTATTAGTAGGAATTTTTAAAAACAGCTTCTTAGATGTAAGATATTTATAAGGAGTACTAACTATCTCGTACCACAGCTAAATTCTCTCAATGCTGATTTAGGTATACTCTTCCCTGTGCTATCATAATATTTTACTCCTTGCTCATCCTCTACCTCAACTGCTAAATTAATTAAATGAGCGCTTTTTACCTTTCCACAATTCAGTTTTTGAAAAGAATTGGTTATAAATATTTACCTCTTCTTTATTTTTTTAGTAATGATAAAAGTATCATTCCTAATAATAGTGTCATAGGTTCCCAAAAGAGCTTTATTCTTAAAAAAATGTCTATAATTTCATATTTCTTACCCTTAGGAAATACTTCAAAAATAATCATCAAAATCACGAGTACTATAACGATAATTTTTAGATTATATATTTCTGATGTGATTTTTTTCTAAAAGTGTACTTAGCTTCATCTATCAAAACTATTTTATCTCCCATAGGAATAAATACTTTCTCCAAATCTCCATTCTCCTTAATAAACAGATATATTTGTTTTATTATCTTTTTAGTTTTAGCACCAAAATAGCATATTGCTCTGTATCAAAAAGTAAGCCAACGAGGTGTATCTTTTATGATTATCAATAATATAATAACCAAAACCATAAGTGGGTATCTTATTAGCTATACGTGCCAACACTGCAGTATGATTATTTACCATTTCACAAATAATATGTCCCTCTTCTCTCTCTTCAGAGGATATTATTGTATCACACAAATACGTTTTTCCTACAAAAATCCTGAAATGAAGTTTTACTTATATCTTTAGTAAATATTATTTCATTATTGTCTTCTAAAAATCTCTTCTTCAGAATACTCATCATCATCTTTCCTCCAATAAGGAGATAAAAAAATTAAAGAAATTATCTTTTATGGGGTATTTAACATCAAAATCTAAATCTAAAGCCCTATAGTTTCCATTTCTTAATTTCTGGAAGAATGTATAATTACCACTATCATCATAAGCGATAGCATCTACTTCAGGTGCATTGAAAGCTGCTTGTGCGCAAAGGGTTGTAGAAAAAAAGAGATAATAAGATAAATAGTATTTGCATATCACTAAAAAAATTAGGAATAAATATAAAAATAGCCAAAGATACGAGCCTTTTGAGGTATTCGCAGCTTTGGCAAAGTGTAGGGTGTTCTTTTTATTCATCGTCATCACCATCCCAGTATTCCAAAAAAACTCTTTAATGAGTTTTGGCAGGATTAGCTTTTTAGTCCAAATAATGGGAGTTTCTTCAAAATCTTGCTGATGAATAATAATAGGTATATTGCGACCGAATATTCTCTCTATTTCTCCTTCATCTAACAACTGTTTGGCAAAGAGCAATCGCTTCTTTTATAAATTCTTTGCAAAAACCTATCTCCTTTCTTAAGGAGTTTATCGTACAAATCTTCATCTTCTTCTATCGCTCGATCGTTTTCTTCATCCGTATAGAAGTGAGGAGTTTTAGCAAACCACTGTTTTGAGTAGTTTGTCCTTTTTACCTCCTATGGTTTCCATTTCAGTTTGTAACCAATAATCAAAAATTCCACTAGCGTCTTCTTTAGAAGCGGCATTGTAACTTTCTTCTTTTTACATTTGAAAGGGTGTTATAACTCAGTGTAATTTTAGGAAATCGCAAATCGTCATCATCACAGGTGTAGCAAAAAGATAGTGCGTATACTTCTTTTTATCCTCCTCATTTACAATCTCTTGAATTGCATTTTTCAACTTCTCGTAACTCTTCTCTGTAAAATTTTTTTCGTTCCTTTTCCACTATTAATATTGCTTTTTAGTGTTATTTGTTTGTTATACTTTTTTTAAAAATGATTGCAAAAAGTAGTTATTTTTATTTTACATAGCGCAATTTTTAACTATTTTTCATTTTACACAATGAGTAAGAAAAACGAACTTTTTAAGATAGTATTTTGTATAAATTCGTAAGTTTTTAATGCGACTGTTTCATCAAAAGAGGTTGTATTTTTCACTTGTATATTAGCATCTTTATATTGAATGGCGAGTGTGAGTTGCAATACAGGGGTGAGTTATAGGGTTGATAAGCGCCATAAACTTTACATTTGTAGTTTTGGCTAAGAAAAAGTTTATGCCCTGTAATTTCCTCAGTGAGATTTTTGATGATTTGCATCATACACACTCCTGGTGTGATAGGGTTGTTAGGGAAAATGTCCTTCGAAAATAGGGTGTTGAGGATTTAGGGTAAGGGTGCAGAGATAATTTTCAGTATCTTGCTTTTCTAAAATATTGAGGGTATAAAAATCTTTTAACATCTTTAATAATTAAAAAAATTAACAAGGGGTTCTAAAACTATTTTAATGGTAAGGGAGTGGTGTTCTATAGTTATGTTGCTAGGATTATATATAAAGGTGGTGTACAACTTCTCAGCTTGCATATTAAGCTGTTTGAAGAGATTGTTCCCTGAAATAAATAAATAGATTGTATCACTACCATCCTTGCATTTTTGCACCTCAGTTGTACCATCAGTATATTTTTGAATGACTGTAAAAATGAGTCTGTAGTAACTTTTTGAAAGTCGGTTGTAAGGGTATTGATGACAATTTTTCTTATTCAAGTCAGGGGGTTACATAGTTCGTTTTTAATCTTTCCATTTTGGTTTTCAAAATCGAAAAGTGTATTCCCAAAATCGGTAGTGAGGGCTACTCGCCACGTATTATCTGCGGTAATTTTAGCTGCTAAGAGTCCACTAAAAGTGTGACCATAAGCAGTAATAGTAGCTCGATAGAGATACTCCTCTCCTACCCTTATGTGGGGATTTGCAATAATTGTTTGAGTTGTAACAACCGAGTGGTATTCAGCAGGGAGCTTATAAGAAGGTGAGCAGCTAGCAAGCAAGAAAGCAAACAGACTACATTTTAAAATTTGCTTCATCAATTTTTGTATTTAGTTTTTTTATTGCTGAATAGGATTTCAGTGTAGTCTTTAGAAGGTTCAATCAGTTTTACGCGCTCTACTACACTATCGACATCGAAATAGAGATGTATTTCGCTCACATATTTTAGGAGTGTCTTATCGTTAGGGCAATAATTTAACTAATGTGCTATTGCCGGATTTAGCAAAAAGTCATCGCAAATTCTTTTTCATTGAACATATCGCCACTGATAGAACTCACAATAAGGTTATTTATTTTTGAAGACTTTATTATCAGCTTTCATCTGTGAGATATTACCTGCATCGTTTACTGTAATTTTATCTTTTTGAAAAAAACAATCCGATACTGGTAAGGTTTGGTATATTGCCAATTCAGTTTATCAGGTTTAGCAAATGCCATTTTACCAAAAGTCTCAATATCCTTACTCATAAAAATCCAAATGCTTTTTCTGAGTAAAATTGGCTTTGCATTGTTTGGATTGACTTGTTTTTTTAGCCATAGTTTGTGCTTTGAAGTCGCGTATTTGGACTTCAGTAAGGGCTTAGGCGCTCACTGCTAAAGGCGCACAAAAAAACTGAGGAATATTAAGAGTTTTTCATTCTAAATCGTTTGTAATTGTATAGTTATTTTTCTTTGAGGTACTGCAATAAGCGTTCCAAAAACATTGAGGGTATGAGGGCAGGCGATCGTGCATTAAGATGATATTGCCATTAGAAAGTTTACGAACAATACGTTGGAAAAAGTTTGTCCTCATTATGTATTACGGTGTCTAATGAGCGTACATCCCAACCTATGACTTTTTTTAGCTGTTGCCCGAATTGCTCTAGCAACGGGTGGTGAGGTAATTCCGTATGGAGGACGGAAAAACAGGGTAACGATATCCAAGTGCGCCAATGCTTCATCGGTATGACGAATTTCGTTGGCAAGGGCTTTTGCGTGCAGAATATTTTTAGGTTGATGGGTGAAGGTATGATTTGCCACTAAATGACCTTCAGCTTGCATACGTTTGACGACCTCAGGATACTTTTGTATTTGTTCACCTACACAAAAAAGACTGCTTTGGCATTGTATTGCTGCAATAGATCTAAGAATTGTGGTGTGAGTTCTGAAGGGACCCATCATCAAAAGTTAGCGCTACTGTTTTTACCGGACGCTCTTTTAAAGTATTGTGTTTTAACAAAATAAGAGAGGCGAATGTCGAATACACCCCAAGAGGTAATGCCTAAAAAGAGTACTATTAATAACACTACCCCACCAAGGGGCATTTTGTATAAATGCTGTTATAAGAGCAGTGACAAATATTGCGATTGTAAAAGATGTTTGTTCAATGTTTTAAATAATAGAGAGTTGATGTTTTGTTAGGAAAAATCTCCTAAGAATCTCATAGATTTATACAAAATCAGGGTGGTATTATATTTAAGCTAATAATAAACACTTTGTATCTTGTAACATAGGAGTTTTTCAGCACGGCAAAAGTAACATACATTTTACTTCCTTACAAAATATTTTTAATTATTTTTCTTGAAACATAGAAATTCAGTTTTTATTGAAAAGATCTTTTTATTCTTTTAGACAAAACTTTTTGAAGAAATTTAAACTAAAAAGCGTTTTACTATCAATCTTAATATATTTATCTATCTTTCAAAAAGGGATTTTATACATAACTTTATTTATCAGCACTAATGTGGAAATTTAAACATTAGTAGATTTTTCAAATTAAAATACTCGTATAATGCTAAATACAATAAATATAAAATGGAAAGATACTATCTGAAAAGTTTAATTTTGAAAAGATGCTACAAAAATAAAGATCAAACTTTGGTAACCTTTTTACAATGAAGGGACTGTCCGAAAAAAGTTCTATTTATGTGGGCGTTTACAAAACGCCCCTACACAAAACACTCTAAAAACACTTGATTATCAAGGTAATAAAATTTAACAAAGTGTGAAAACTCTGCCAAAGACACAAGTTGTAAAAGTCAATTTTAATACTTTTCAAACAACCTCTTTTATTTCTTCAACAGTACAAAACTAAAATCTTTGCCCCTATATGAATTTACTAATAAAATATATTGTATGGGGAGTAGAGAGAGGAAGTTCACAAATGGCAGGGAAAGGTTTGCTTTTTGTAGTACTTGACAAGCAAACCAAAAGTCCGAAAGGCTGAAGCAGTATAATACTCACTACTCAGGGTTTTATAATGCAAGGTAGGGCGTTGCCAAGAACGGTTTTCAAATTCGCCAGTAAGTATCAAATCTATATTAGAGAGAGTAAGATGGTGGCGAGAAAAGAAAAGTTGTTAAGGGCTGTTTGTTGTTGCTCAGGAGTGAGTTCATTGTACAAAAGCTACATCCACAAGTTCTCCATAGGTATTGGGGGTAGCCTCTGTTGATAATGCAAAAGAAAACTTGCGCCTTCTCCTTTTTGGTCAAGCCCTACTAAATCATATAAATACAAAGTGTGCGGACTGTGTTCATCCACACCTCCTACCAAAAGCCGTATTGATAGTGTCTTGCTCCATTTGCATTTTTAGCATCTAACAAAGCCGATTCAAATGATACAGCCCCATTTACATAGGTAAAGTTTTCTCCTTTGCACTGCAATAAAAAGAGCTATCTGCCCTGCAACGGTATTGTGTGTAGATTGTATAAAAAGCCGTGGGGGTAAAGGTGCTCCTCGTTGTCGTTGATAAGAGCTGTAAGAAATTTTTCAGAATCTTGCAGGCACCCCATACCGGTACCCACCAAAAATAGCATCAGGGGTAGTGATATGTGCTTCTTTAAGAGTTTCAGTAGCTGTAGCTATACCCATTTTTACACCTTTAGCCATACGACGACTGGCATTAGGGGCAATATATTCTTTATAAGAAGGTTCTTGAGCGTAACACACTTCCTCTGGAGTAACCTTTAGGGGCTTCATCGAGAAAAATGAGGTGTTAAGAAAGTAGTTTGAGCCGATATGCAGGCTATTCCGTTGATATAAGACTTCATTCAATTAACAATTTATAATTAATAATTAACAATTTAGGAGTTAGAAATTAGGGATTAGGAATTAGTATTAGAGTTCTGCAAAACTTGTGATGCTTTTCTCACTCTCAAATACGATACCAGTCCTAACAACAGCACTATACCCACAGCATAATACACAAAAAGCAGGGGTGATAATTTTTATCGCCTGTAGCATAGCTGTGCATACCTGTAAGGTAAAAATTCACGCCAAAAATAAGTCATTAGAATACCACCAAAAGCAATGATACTCATAAAGTTGAACGCCCATCGTCCGCGCCAATGAGGTATCAAGCGCAGGTGTATTACCAAGGCGTAAATCATAATGCTAATCAATGCCCAAGTTTCTTTTGGGATCCCACCCCAATAACGTCCCCAGCTTTCGTTTGCCCTACATACCTCCCAAAAAGTTGCCTATAGTGAGCATCACAAGTCCCACGGTAAGAGCTAATTCGTTTACTATAGTGAGTTCTTGTTGTATAAGGTTGATTTTATGGGCGTTTTTGCGGGTAGTAACTATCATCAGTAGGAGATTGATAACACCTAAAGAGCATCCCTAAAGCAAAAGGTCCATAACTACCTACAATCACAGCAACGTGCAGCATCAGCCAATAGCTATTGAGCACAGGTTGAAGAGTTCCAATAGCAGGATCCATCCAATTCCAATGCGCAATCATCAGTATCATAGCGGTTACAAAAAGCGGTAGCAGCAACCGTGAGGGGGAATGTCGAGAAAAAGAAAAGTCCTACCCCAATAGCCGACCAACCTACATATATCATACTCTCATAAGCATCGCTAAAAGGTGCATGACCTGATAGATACCAACGCACTGCAAGTCCCACAGTATGCAGAATAAAACAGAGCCACAGCAGGAAAATACCTATTTGAGTAAGTTTTCTAAAAATTTGTTTTGGCAGAAATATATGCCATAATAGCACTATAAATAGCACTGTGCCAAGATACAAATACGCCTGAAAAAGTTGTTCAAAAATATTAATTTGGTTGTACCACAATTCAGTTTGTACTTTTGGCAGATGAGGGCAATACCTCAGCTGAGTAAAATTCTTGTTGTAGCTTGATATTGTTGAGCACCTTGTCGGCTTTGCTATAATCGCCTGTTTCAGTGGCTTGTTGTAGCAAGATAAGGTAAGCTGGCAGTGCGTTTTTTACAAATTGTTTGTACAGTGGGTCGGTGATTTGGAGGGTATCGTTTACGTAATCTAAGTGCGAAAATCCACTTATGATTAGGGTCATTAGGCACAGGGAAGACCTTAAAAAAATATCACCTTGTAATGCTCTGTTAAGCAAGCCAATACGTTGGTCTACTTCCTTAAAAATCTTTTTGAAATTGGTTAGGGTGTATTTGTGTTGTAAATATCTTTCAATAAAGGGGCGAGCTTGTACTGTCCATTTGCATCAAAAATCTTTGGGCTTCACCCATTTTGGTTTCCTTTAGGGAACTCCCAAAAACGATGCAAACTATCATTAGCTTTCTTTACATAGATAATGTCCGACTCATACCACGCTTGTGGACTGAGGAGCATAGAAAGCAAAACTTGATCGGAAGTTAAACCTTTATAAGTATCGTGTTTGCTAAGTTTTCGTAAGAGTTCTGAAGAGAAGGTATTCACGGGCTTAAAGCGCCCATCATCTTGAATGAGCATTGCACCAAACTTTTTCAGCGTGGGGTTTTGCTGGGGACAAGCATAGGAGTTTGGGCTGTAGCCAAAGAGCCAAAACATAATGCCAAAAACTATTGCAACCCTTTTTGGCTTGCAAATCTTTTAAGTTGCTGATTGAGTTTCCTAAATCAGGGATTTTGCCTACAAACATAAACGCCAGCAGACTGCCGAAGAGCAGTATATAACCTATGTAAGTGATGAGGGTACCCCAAAAGTCGTGGTTTACCGATAATATAGTACCTTGTTCATCGGGGTGAAAAAGAAGATTGGAACAAACGATAACCTTGATAATTGAGAATATGATTCATCTCAATATCATAAAGGAAACTCTCCCTCCCCACTCACGGTTACTTTGCTTTTAAAGGAAGCATAACTATTCTCAGTACCAGGGTATTTTTCGGCTATAAAATCGTTGAGGGTGAGACTAAAAGGCAATTTTTCTTCGCGTGCTCCGTAGCTTAGGTGAAACTGCAAGCCGTTCAAAAGTGATTGTGGCAGGGAGGGTGTTGCACACCACGTTTGCCCATTATAGTTACTTCTTTGTGTTCATTGTCTGAAACAACCTCTCAATACTAAGGCATTCATCCCCTCGGCTATGTGTTTAAACGATTTACACGTAATGCTAAAAGGTTTACCTTTAAAAGTCGGATGTCCACTTGTAATGATTAGAAGTATGAGTTGAGAAAAGCACCTCTTTTTGTTTCTTTTTACGCAAGGGAGCTCCTTGATAGTTGCCATCTACCATTGCGGTGATATAAGTGCGATCGGAGAGGTAAGTATTTGTAGTTTCTCCTTCGCGTAGAGAAATCATCACCTTCATTGCCAAAGTAGCGCGTAACCCCAGCCCCTATGATGATAAACACCCACGAAAGGTGCAATACAAGCAGTGCCCAATTCTCTTTTTGAGTAATCGGTAGCGGGAGATATTCCCTATAAAATTCACAACAAAAAGTACCATTATCGCCTCAAACCACCAAGTGTTATACACCCAAATACGGGCAGTATCAGTATCATAACTATTTTCTACAAAAGTTCCTACTGCCATAGCAACAGCAAAAAGCAATGAAGAGGATTGCCATCAGCTTGGTAGAATAAAATGAAGGATATGAGTTTCTGTATTGCCATAAATCAAGGGGCAAAAGTATAGAAAAATTAGCAATTTAGCAAAAAAAGTAAGAGTTGTTTAGTAAATCTAAGTTCTCTAATGATAAAAACTAACTATTAATTCTTTTGCTATTTCATAACTATTTAGTAATTTTGCAAATTGAAAAACGATGAAGAAACAATCAGTATATACACGCATCTTTGCCTTTTTGCTTCTCTTATGTATGCTAAAGGTAGCTTTCCCAGTGGGTGAATTCTTTCATAATCACCACACTAAGGAAGAATTATGCGCTATAGCTACAGGTGATGAATGTCATCACGAATCGCATCTTTCAGCTGTAGATACTCATTATGATTGTATCTTTTTGCAGTTACATCAGTTTTTGCTCCTTCTTTCTTTACCTATCATTTATGGGAGCAAACAGTTTCTACTGTATTCTTCTTTATTGAAAAAGGCATTCCTCAAACCGCCTTTTGCTATCTTTTCAAGAAGTCCCCCAGTTGGTTTGTCAATGAGTCAATTTGCTAAATTAGCAAATTGAAAAACCGACTATTTTTTTCAAATTAAATTCTTATGCAAAAGATATTATCCCTTCTGCTGCTTTTTGTGTGCGCTTTCCTCTTTTTGGACAAAAGCCGATTACAACTGCAAGTAGAAGACACACAACAATTGCCTTTGGTAGGTGCAGTGGTACACTTTTATGGGAAAAACACTACCTAACAGATTCCAACGGCAAAGTAACTATTGAAAAACTTACTAAAGGGACTCTCCCTATCAAAATTACCTATCTTGGCTATCACGATTACGAAGCTACTATCAGTATACCCATTGCTCAACCTTATAAAGTGGTGATGAAAGAAACTGTTAGTCAGTTAGATGCAGTAACGGTGGTAGGTCATAACACTTCTGTAGTGGAATGCAAATTGCCTTGCATCCTAAATATTATCAAAAAAGAGAATTTTTATACAGCATTCGGGTGACGAATTAGCCAAAGTACTTACCCAAGTAGCAGGGATCTCAATGATACAAACGGGAGCTAGCATTGCTAAACCTGTTATTCACGGTTTGCACAGCAATCGTATCTTAATACTCAACAATGAGGTGCGCCAAGAGGGACAACAATGGGGGAGCTGATCACGCTCCTGAAATAGACCCTATGGTTTGCCGACCAAATAACGATAGTAAAAAGGAGCTAATGCTGTGCGATATGGTTCAGATGCTCTTGGGGGAGTAATCCTCATAGCGCCTAAGAAATTGCCTTATGGTGATGGTATGCACGGCAGGTTATTACCTTCATTTGCGTCTAACGGTAGAAAAATCAGCTCTGACTGCAAGTATAGAAGGTTCTGTACCCTAATTCCCATTCGTGGGCGTGGCGCGTACAAGGTACGCTGAAACGCTCTGGAGACCTTAGTACTGCCAGCTATCTGCTAAACAATACCGCTGCTCGTGAGGCAAACTTTTCAGTAGCTACGGGTGTACAAAAAAGCAAGGTACTGCTGAAGTGTTTTACAGCCGTTATGAGAACGAAAGTAGTGTGTTTTATGGTTCTCACATCGGTAATTTAGACGACCTATTAGGCAGGTTTGAAATCGGCAGGCCGCTGACTACTTATCCGTTTTCGTACACTATTAACGCTCCTAAACAAAAGGTAGTGCATCATCTATTGAAAACTAAAGCGTTTTACTATTTGCCTTTTTGGCGGTAAACTCACCGCTCAATACGCTTTTCAGAAGGATATACGCCAAGAGTTTAGTGTGCGCCGAATGGATAGAACACGTATCCCTGCGCTGAATATGGAGCTCACCACTCACACCCTTTGATGTAGATTGGGAAAATAGTTATAATTATTGGCAAACAACCTTAGGAGGTAGTTTTGGTAAGCAAGATAACTATAACCAACCTGGCACTGGGGTGGTACCTGTAATCCCTAACTTTGCTTCGCTTAGCTATGGAGTTTTTGGGATACAGCGTTATCACTCTAATAGATGGATGGCTGAAGCTGGGCTTAGGGTATGACTACAAATACCTCAATGCTGATGGTTACGATATGTATTCACAACGCTACGGGGGCGAACATCAGTTTCATAATCTGACTTATACAGGAGGAGCATCATACCACTATAAATGGATAGACCTTAGTACAAATATAGGGAGTAGCATGGCGTGCTCCTCACGTAAATGAGCTGTACAGCAGTGGGTTTACACCACGGGGCAGGCACCTATGACTTAGGCGATGAGACACTACAATCGGAAACAGGGCTTAAATGGCTTACTTCTTTTGCTTATAATCAGCCAAGACTACGAGTGAATGAGATATGTACCTACAATGGATAAAAAAACTACATTTACGATTATCCTACGGGAGAAGTGCGCACTCTATTTTCGGGTGTGTACCCTATCTTTCAGTACACTCAAGCAGATGCTTTCTTTAGAGGCATAGACCTCGAAGCTAAATTACCTCTGGTGAAATGGTATAATCAAAGTGACAACGAGCTAAGTTATGAAGTGAAAGGCTCTGTAGTATTTGCCAATGAGATGCAAACTAAGCGTTATTTTCCGTTTATCCCTGCTCCACGTGTGAGTCAGCAGTTAAAATGGAATGTAGACAGCAATAGAGGATTGTTAAGAAACTTTACCATAGGTATAGAACATACCTTTGTAGCCAAACAAACGCGCTTTTGAAGCAGCTCAAGAGTTAGTTCCTACTACCCCCGATGCTTATCACCTTTTTGAGGCTAGCATAGGAACAACTCTGAAGATAGGAGAGCAGCAAACTTTAGGAATAAGGCTTTCTGCTGAAAACCTTTTTAAACACTGAATACAAGGAATATACCAATCGTTTTAGATATTACGCACACGATTTGGGTAGAAATGTATTTGTAAGATTGATTTATAATTTTTAAAAAGACATCAAAAATGAAAAATATCACATTTTATTTAAAAACTATTAGCTTAATAGCTATAATATGTTTTGCAGCAAGCAGCTGTAGTAAAGACAATACCCAACCTAAAGCTCCTACTGATGAAACTAAGGACAGAGGGCACGATATGCCTGATAAGGTGCAGTTTATCATTACCGATATAGGCACTAACGAGGTACAAGAGCGCACCGCTAATAAGTCACCCTAAAGATATAGTATATGACATCAATACCCCTATACAATGGCAAATAGGACACGAATACCGCTTCGAAATCGTATATTACAACAATAATGCGCGTATGAACCACGAGTTCGTAACTGCCAAAATGGCGCCTATTCACCAACATTTCTTTCAGTTATTTCAAGGAGATTATCCCGGAAATAAAGACGGAAGAGATGCAATGGTAACCGCTATGAACAAAACGGTAAGTTATGAATATCAAGATACCGACCCGAAAAATGGTACTTATGGTACACAAAGGGGTGAATTTGCGCTTGCGCACTTGGGATAAAAAAACACCCTGAACTACGCGACCCTATCGGTCTAAAAGGCGTCTTTCACATCAAAGACGAGGCTACAGCTGGCGATTATAAATTGCGTATCAAGTTGCTTTATTCCTCACTGCCAACAAGCTCAAACCTCAAACCCAAGAAGAACGCCCTTACAATGTTGTGGAGTATTCAGATGCCTTTCAATTAGACTCTGATATGACACTCCCTGTACAAATTAAACAATAACCTTTTTTAACATTAAAAAAACGATGAAAAATATATACGACTTTTTTTAAAAATCTCATTACTGTCAATATTTGTTACTTTTCTTTCTGTCTCTTGCAGTAAAGACGATAATAAAAGTAACCCCTCCTACTACGCAATCTTCTACCACTACCGCTACCACTACCTCCACCACCACAGCTACTACCGAAGGTTTGTAGCTAAGTGGAACCGACTTGAAGTGCGTTTTTACCAAAGGGCATTCTCACGGCTATTTCCATGGTAACCCCGACTACCCCGTGAAATACCTCAAAACAGTACAACGTTTCTATTTTTGAGAACAAAAATGGCGTTATTACCCCAGCAAACGATAATCCTACCGCTATCCGTTGGGAAGGAGTAATGATCAAGCTGGAGTATCACTCTCTGGAATAGAACTTATCTTCTATGATAAAGAGGGTAAACGTATAAAACTCACTGTTGACTACAGGTCAGGCACCTAATCACTATCAATTCTTCTTTATCGCCGATAATTTCACAGCGGTAGCTAGCAATACTACAGTACCTACCCAAGCTGAAGCCTTGCGTTACAAATACCGCGATACCAATCCTGAAGAATTGTATATCAAAGGCGGTAATTATGATAAAAATCCAAATGCCCCTAAAGGAGTACTCCGTAGAGAGCAAATAGGATTGAAAGGATTCTTCGAAATCAAAAAGAGCTTATGTAAATTTCGATTTAAAAAAATCGTATTAGGCTATTTTACTACCAAACCCACTGGATTAACTTATAGTACCCTTCCTGCTAACAAAGTTATGGAAGTGAAAATCCCTATTCATATCTATACAGATATCATAGCAGAAGATGAACAAATAGAAGATGCAATGCGCGAATTTGGCGCGACCAAAGCCGAAATCGAAAAAGACCGAAAACGATATTCTCTCATCAACCCTCGATCCTGAAAGTAGTGGTACTTTCTTGTAAAAACAAAAATAAATAACATTGCTTTGCCAAAGGTCATAACTTGCTGTGTTATGACCTTTGGCAAAGATTCTATATGATTTCCTTTCTAAAATTTGTAGGTTCAAATAATTGTTGTATCTTAGCCGAAAATTTCTAATTTATTTTTCAACAACTTAAAACACAAAATAACAATGGGAAAAGGTTTTTAAAGTACCTAAGGCTGTCAATGAGCCTGTAAAGAGTTATGCACCAGGAAGCCCTGAGCGCGAAGCGGTGCTCAAAAGCCTACAAAAGAATTATGGAACACCTGTGAGATGCTCCGCTATACATTGGCAGTGAGGAAGTACGCACTGGCAATGCGAGGCGAGATGCACCCTCCCACGACCACAAGCACTGCTTGGGCGTTTACCACAACGCTAGCAAAGCAGAGGTAGAAAAAAAGCGATAGCTGTAGCCCTTGAAGCTCGTAGAAATGGGCTGCTCTCGCGTGGGAAGAACGCGCCGCTATCTTCTTAAAAAGCTGCTGACCTTATTGCTGGTCCTTACCGCGCCAAAATGAACGCCGCTACAATGATTGCTCAGTCTAAAACAGTGCACCAAGCTGAAATAGATTCTGCTTGCGAGCTAATGAGACTTCTTGCGCTTCAACATAGAGTTTATGGCTAATATCTATAACGACCAACCCAAACTCTTCTGAAGGTGTTTGGAATCGCGTAGAATACCGCCCCTTAGAAGGTTTTGTATATGCCGTTACTCCATTCAACTTTACCGCTATATCTGGCAACCTACCTGCAAGTGCTGCCCTAATGGGTAACGTAGTAATATGGAAACCAAGTGCTTCGCAAGTATTTTCGGCTAATATGATAGTAGAAGTATTTAGAAAAGCAGGCTTACCCGATGGCGTTATCAATGTACTACACGGCGATGCTGCTATGATTACTGATACTCTTCTTGCTAGTCCGCATTTTGCAGGTATCCACTTTACAGGTTCTACCAATGTTTTCCAAGATATTTGGAAGAAAAATAGGCAACAATATTCATAACTACAGAACTTATCCCTAAGATAGTAGGCGAAACAGGCGGTAAAGACTTTATCCTCGCTCACCCAAGCGCTTGTCCTAAACAAGTAGCTACGGCTATCACTCGTGGTGCTTTTTGAATATCAAGGACAAAAATGTAGCGCTGCCTCTCGTGTTTATTTTTACCTAAATCAAAAGCTGATGAGACCTTAGCCTTCGTAAAAGAAGACGTTTTGTCTTTCAAAATGGGTTCTCCGAAAACTTCGAAAAACTTTCATCACTGCTGTTATTCACGAACATTCTTTTGATAAATTTAGCTAAATATATAGACCAAGCTAAAAAGATAAGGATGCCGAAATTTTTGTAGGTGGTGGTTACGACAAGAGTAAAGGTTATTTTATAGAACCTACTGTTATTGTTACTACTAACCCTCATTATACCACTATGGAAACTGAACTCTTTGGTCCTGTTGTAACTGTATATGTATACGATGATGCCAAATGGGAAGAAACCTTAAAACTCGTTGATGAAACTTCAGCTTATGCTCTCACTGGAGCAATATTTGCTACCGATCGCTACGTGATAGATCAAGCTGTAAAAGCCCTCGAAAAACGCTGCAGGTAACTTCTATGTAAACGATAAACCTACAGGAGCCGTTGTGGGACAACAACCTTTTCGAGGCGCTCGTGCTTCAGGAACTAATGACAAAGGCTGGATCAGCTCAAAACCTATTGCGCTGGGTATCACCACGCCTCATCAAAGAAACTTTTGTACCACCAGTGGATTATCGTTATCCATTCTTGGGCTAATAAATAATAATTTAACTTTGCCAAAGTCCTTAAAGTTTATGCTGCTACGGTCTTTGGCAAAGTTTATAACAAATAAAATAATAAAACATAATAAACATTAAATCATTAATCATTAAACACTAATTATCAAACATTAAATGGAATGGCTTTTGGAATTTGATGACTAACCACGAAAGTGTAGCCTTACACTGTGATAGTGTACAGCGTTGTCATCGCAGTGGGAGTTGCCTTAGGAAAAATTAAAATTTTTGGCATCTCATTCGGTATCGCTTGGGTACTTTTTGCAGGTATTGCTATGGCTGAAATGGGCTTTACTGTTAATATGCATATTCAGCACTTCATAAAAGAATTTGGGCTAATACTCTTCGTTTATACCATTGGGTTACAAGTAGGCCCTGGTTTTTTCTCAGCCTTTAAAAGAGAAGGTATCAAACTAAATTTATTAGCAATCCTATCTATCGTTACTTGTGTACTAACTGTTATAGGAATTCACTACATCACTCAAACTGATATGTCTACCTTAGTAGGAATTATGTCAGGTGCTGTAACCAATACTCCTGGATTAGGAGCTGCCAACGCTGCTCTTGCCGAAAAATTTGGTGAAGAAGCTCCCTCGCTCACTACAATGTACGCAGTAGCTTATCCTTTTGGCGTATTAGGGTATCATCATCGTAATGTTAGGGTTTAAAAAGTATTTTTCAAAAGTAAATTTAGACACTCGAAAAAAACGTTTGAATGCTGTGCGCCATTCTAAAGACCAAGTGGTAATCAACCGCTTTGCTATCAAAGTTACCAACCCTTCTTTATTTGGAAAAAATTAAAGTGTTATCAAAAAACACTCGATTTTTGATTTCACCATCTCACGTATGTGCCGAAAAGGTGAAATCTTATTAGCTAATGCCGAAACTCACATAGAAGAAGGCGATATAGTTCTAATTGTAGCCAACCAAAAGAGAACGAAAAATTCTTTACCCTAATGGGGGATAGTGTATCAATCACCGATTATTTCCCTGATGAAAAAAAGATATGCGCTACACCTCGCGCCGTATCAATGTAACACAGCGTGCTATTTTCACCAAAACTTTAGCTGAATTAGATGTACGTCGACGTTTCGGAGTAACGATCAGCCGTGTATTCCGTGCAGGTGTAGAGTTTGTTCCTTCTGCTAATACAAAATTACAGTTTGGTGACACTATTACCGTAATAGGTGATGAAACTCACATACAACTTGTTAGTAAAGAGTTTGGTAACTCCAAACGCCGTTTGCAAACTCCTCACATCGCTCGAACTTTTTATGGGTATCACTCTTGGGGTGCTTTTAGGTAGCATTCCTTTCTCTATACCTGGTATACCTGGAGCAGTCCGCTTAGGTTTGGCGGGTGGTCCTCTCATTGTAGCAATACTTATCAGCCGTTATGGTGGTAAATTCTCAGTTACCCATTATGTATCACAAAGTGCTAATTTAATGGTGCGAGAAATTGGTATCGTGCTCTTCCTCGCTAGTGTGGGCTTAGATGCTCGAGCGCAATTTGTCCAAACCTTATTACACGGTCAAGGTTTATATTGGATGGGCTTAGGAGCTCTCATCACTCTTATTCCTCTGATTAGTAACCTCTATTGTAGCTCGCATAAAAGCAAAAGTTAGACTATTTGGAAATCTGTGGTTTTGCTTTCTGGTGCCTCTACCGACCCTCCTGCTTTGGCATTTGCTAATGATATGTCTAACTCCGAAATTCCTGCCCTTACCTATGCAAGTGTATATCCGCTCACTACCTTCTTGCGAATAATGGTAGCTCAATTATTGATTGTATTTTTTTGTGTGATGTTTCAAAAAGTTGTACTTTTGCCCTCTGAAAAATAAAAATATTATGTTTGGAGATATGATGGGAATGATGGGGAAACTCAAAAGAAACCCAGCAAAAATAGAAGAGGCTAAAGCGCGTTTAAATCACGTATTAGTTGATGAAATTGCCGCTGATGGCAGTGTAAAAGTAACTATTACTGCCAATCGAGAAATTAAAAGCATTCAAATAAACGAGGCTTTTATTAGAAGATAAAAGAAGCCTTAGAAGATTATTTGATTATCACACTCAACAAGGCTATTGTCAAAGCTACAGAACTTAATGAATTAGAATTAGCTAATGTAGCCAAACAAGGTCTTCCTTTTAACTTTTAAAAAACACTAAATCTATGGGTAAAAATAATAGCTATTGCAAACCAAAAAGGAGGTGTGGGAAAAAACTACTACCTCTGTGAACTTAGCCGCCTCATTAGGCGTATTGGAGAAAAAAAGTATTACTCATTGATGCCGACCCACAAGCAAATGCTACTTCTGGCTTAGGTATTGATGTAGATTCTATTGAGCATCGGTACTTACGAGCTTTTAGAACACACAATGGAAGCTAAAGATATGATTGTTCACACTACCTCCCCAAATCTCGACCTTATCGCTGCTCATATCAATTTGGTGGCTATCGAAATTGAGTTGGTTGACAAAGAACAACGTGAGTTTATGCTTAAAAAGCCTTAGAATCTATCAAAGATGAGTATGATTATATTTTAATCGACTGTGCTCCTTCCTTAGGTCTCATCACACTGAACGCTCTTACAGCAGCTAACTCGGTGATTGTGCCTATCCAATGCGAATACTTTGCTCTAGAAGGATTAGGCAAACTCCTCAATACTATTAAAAGTGTACAAAAACCTTCAACCCCGATTTGGATATCGAAGGCTTATTGCTCACTATGTATGATGCTCGCTTTACGCCTTTCTAACCAGTGGTAGAAGAAGTGCAAAAACACTTCAGTGATATGGTGTTCAAAACCATTATTCAACGCAACGTACGCCTTAGCGAAGCTCCTAGTTTTGGCGAAACTATCATCAACTACGATGCTACTAGTAAAGGAGCTACTAATCACATCAACTTAGCTCAAGAGATTATAGATAAAAACAAAAACTGCATAATGACGAAACCTGCTAAAAAAACCTGCCTTGGGGAGAGGTATTTCAGCTATTTTTGGCAATAGCCCAGAAGTGGCTATCAATTCTATCAAAGATAAGAACGCCGATAAAGATTGTAGGAAATATCATAGAACTTGAACTCGACCTAATAGAAACGAACCCTTTTTCAGCCTCGTACTTCTTTTAATGAAGAAGAGTTACAAGGGCTCGCTTCCTCTATTGAGGAATTAGAGTAGTACAACCTATCACCGTACGCAAACTCGACGGAGAAAACAAATATCAACTCATTTCTGGGCGAACGCCGTTTTAGAGCTTCTAAATTAGCTGGGCTCAAAAACAATCCCTGCCTATATCCGTATCGCCGACGACAACGAGTCGCTTACAATGGCTTTGGTTGAGAATATCCAACGTCAGGATTTAGACCCTATAGAAATTGCTCTTTCTTACCAACAGCTCATTGAGCAGGTAAACCTCACTCAAGACCAAATGAGCAAACGCGTAGGGTAAAAAAACGTTCTACAATTACTAACTATTTGCGTTTGCTGAAGCTTGCTCCCTATCATTCAAACAGGTATACGCGATGGCTTTTATCTCTATGGGGCACGGTCGTGCGATTATCGCTATAGAAGACCCTGAACAACAATCAGAAGTGTACCAACGCATCATCTCCGATAATTTATCGGTGCGTGATACTGAGGAGCTCGTACGCCGTTTGCAAAACCCCGAAACGCCTAATGTTGTGAGCATACAGCTACCTAAAAGCAGTAACAAAAATGAAGTACCTACTTATATTAAAGATAATATGAGTAGTTTCAATCATTTTTTTGGCACTAAAGTCGCCGTAAAAAATGAGCAAAGATGGTAAAGGTAGCCTTACTATCCCTTTTTACCTCAGAGGAAGATTTCAAACGCATTCAAAGTTTATTAAACAAAAAAAGATGAGTAGAACAATTGTTTTCATAATGGCACTCCTTATGGGAGGGGGTATTTTCATACGCACAAAACGATACAGAGGAAGTGGTGGAAGTACCCTCCGATTCTATGCAAGTAGCCGTTATGCAAGACAATATGAAAAAGTTACTTGGAATACCGATCCTCTTTCGCCCGCAAAAGCCGCTTTCTATTCAGCTGTTATTCCAGGTTTAGGGACAGATATACAACAAAAGTTATTGGAAAGTGCCTTTGGTATATATTGCTATCGGTACTCCCATATACTTCTATGTCCAAAACTCTAAGGAATACGATCGTTATCTCTCGCCTACAAACGTCGTCAACAGGGTTTTACCGATGATGAGTTTTTACGGCAATCGCAGCGATGGGCAACCGCGTCTCAGTACCGATGGACTGCGTCGAGGCATACAGTTCTATCGCCGTAATAAGGAGCTCTCTATTCTCATTGGAGTAGCTTTGTACACCTTAAATATTATCGAGGCTAATGTTGATGCCCATCTCAAGCAGTTCAATGTAGATGAACAACTTACTTTAGAACCTTTTTATCCACAACGATTTGCTCACACAGCCTCAATTTGGTTTAACTCTCACATATAATCAAAAAGATAAATAATAATAATAAAACTGAGTTCTTACACCTGATAACTTCAGAAAAAAGCATACATTTGCTTTTTCTACAACTCCTCAAAAATATTGTAGAATTGCTAGATTTAATAAGTAATCTCCCTACATCATTAAAAGCTGTTTTGATAGTATCAAACAGCTTTTTACATATACACTATCTTTTTATCCATTGCTTTATTTTTAAGAAAAAAATTGTGTAGTTACAATGAGGGCTGCCAGAAAAATCTGGCAGCCCTTTTTAATTTGCCCCTGTCACCCTGATACCCTGACATCTCTTTTTACTTTTGCCAAAGTGTGAAACTTTGGCAAGGGTTGATCTCCCCTCAAAACACTTACTAATTATTGATTTTTAATCACTTACGATTTTACTACCAAAAAAATAAATGTTAAAATTCTTGTATAGCGTAAAAAAATTGTTCATACTTTTACAGCCGAATTAGACAACTGAGAACAATTTAAACATTATTCAATTGTGTTTAAATAACTATTAAAAGACATAAATAATATTAGCGTTTTCGCTTTACATTTTCCTTCTTATAGAAAAACGACCATTTTTAACATCAGGAAAGTGAAGTGGAAGTGCCTACGTCATAAGCGTGGGCATTCCTTTTTGCTTTGGTGTGCAGCCTTTGGTCGGGCTCTATAAGAGAAGTAATTAGGGAATGTTTCACGTATGTCCTTATATGAACAATAAAGGCTAAAAACCGAAAAAGCCTATAACAGAGTAGGTATTATTTTTTAAATTTTTAACCAATGAAAAAAAGTTTTTGTATGCATTTTTAGCTATCTCATTAGTTTCTTGTGGAGGATTAGCTAAACAATTTGTAACCTTTACTGGTGACCAACCTTACAAGAAGGTAAGAGTCGTATTTATGTAATGTTCTACAGTATGAATTCTACACCAATAATATCTCTATTTTTGTAATGAGAATTTAATTGGTACAATTGATCACGATGGGTATTTAGCTTTTGATGTCCCATCAGGATAAAAGTATTCTTTAGAGGCTACTACTGGGCGTCGTGAAGGCTACACTTGGAATGGTAATGCAGGGTGAAGATCACTTTACAATTAATGCTAAGGACGGAAAGTCTTACTACCTGAAGCTAAGTTTTTGGAAAAAGAGGAAAAAGTAGGTGTTTATACTTTTGACTACATACCTAAAGAAGAGGGGTGAAAAGACTTATCAAAAGATTCCCTAAACCCTAAATTGAACTATATAGAAGAAGAAGAATAATCTTCTATATTCAAAAATTAACTTATAATTCTGACTGTTTTGAATTGTCCCATTAATTCAAACAGTCTCTAAAAACTCAAAAACAATGAAAAAGATATTAGTAATTCTGTTTTTGTATTCACTACAACAGCATTCTCTCAAACAGTTGTAGATGGACTAAAAAGTATATGAGGGAAATATTAGCAATATGGAGGTGTTCTTTCCTAATCTTAAAAAAATCAGAAATAAAAACACCTTTGGTATTACAGACTGGGTTTACTTGTCGAATAATAATGTTTATTCGGTTGCCCGCTTTTTATTTTTCCAGAGTATGGAGAATATATGTATTTTCTAATAAAAACTACACTGAGCCTTATAGCGATGTGTATAAAATTTCAAACACTACCGAATATAATAGACTGCTAAGTACTATGAAAAGGTATGGTTTCAATGCAACAAAAGTAAATTTAAGGATATGAAAAAGATATTGATTTTTACTTTGTTTAATTCTCTCAAACATAGCTGTAGCACAATCGGTAAGAGATTTAGATACAAAGAATGGTTTTAGACATTTTCAAGTTAGGAAGCACTCCCGCTCAAAACAGAGATATTAAGAAACAAACACGGCACATTGAGTAAAAATCCTAATATCTCTGAATACGTTTACATAGGGAATGGCATAAAAACTGTTTTTAATGTACCTGTTTCAGAAGTGCGACTAACATTTTTTTAAAAAAATAAATTGTGTAGCATTCAGGTAGACCTTGGAGACATAGGCGAAGACAATGAGTTTACGGTTGCTCAGTTTCAAAAACGTTCTATCTATTTTTAGAAAAAGCTTACGGAAAGCAATGGTACGAACCTTCTAATAGCAGTGGTGTAATAATGAACGGAGCTATTTGGGATGGTACTAAAGTCCGTTTAGAGCTGTTTAGAGTAAATTTCTCCAAAGACTACAACAATCCTTCAGACTATGACCACAACAGCGGTTACATTCAAGTTTTTGACAAAGAAATGAACCGACAAAAGAGCATTAAGTGAATTTTAAAAAAATAGTATGGTATAAAAAAATAATCTATTTTTTTAGTATGCTTATTAGGAAATATAGTATTTTTCCAAAAAATGTAAATAGAGATCCTATCTTAGCAAAAACTTACCTTTGGATAAAAAGTTTAATAATGAAGATATTATACTCAGATCTGAGAGTACAAATAATTATACACAGTGTATTATTTTTGGGATTTTTTTGCTACAGTGGAAAAAAATATACTATATATCCTAACATAACAAAGTTTTTGAACTTGTATATGAAAAATAGAATTGATTACAATAAATTTTTTTGATTGAATAAAAAGAACAAATAGCAAACTGTTTTTAGGATATCTTTGTAAATCAGGAATACTAATAAGTGCATTTTTTTAACTATGGAATGCAAAAACAAAAGAATTTAAGAAAACTGACTACAAAGATATAATAGTAAATACACTATAAAAATTTAGTAAGCCTACTAACTCTAGTTTTGAAAAAAAGAATTAACAAATGGATTTGGGCAGGAAGAAAAATATTTTTTTGCAGTAAAATATATAGCAAATAACAACAATGTACTTCCTATCATAGAATTACAACTTGCAGAAAAAGGAATACTATTTAAAGTAATATAAAAATGAAAAAAAGTTTTCGTTTTTATAACATCATAGAAGACACTTTCCGGAAAAATAAAGAATGGAAATATTATTCTGAAAAAGGTCTTTGAGTATGATAACCCTATAAAAAATGATGAAAAATAGTAAAAAGTTTATAAAAAGACTTTATTGAATTATCTGAAAAACAAGGAAATTCACTACAAAGAACAAACTTTTTACAAAAAAACAAGTTGAAAAATATAGGGAATAGAGCTACTCATATTGTCTCTACTTTCTTTATAGGACATTATATTTATCAGAAAACAAATTTTAAGGAACAAATAGATGCATACCTCAAGAAAAAGGAGAGGAAGAATGGCAAATAAAATCATCTATCTCTTTTTACCTTTGTTTGGTTCTTAACTTGCCTATTTCACGATTTAGGATATACAATTGAAAAAAATATGAAAAAGTAAAATACTCTTCCTTAAAAAGATTTAAAAAGATAAAAACAAGAGATTTAGATAAAGTAGATGGTATTCCTAATTTCTACGGAGAAGTGTATGAAAATTACTATAGTTACAGAATAAAAGTATCAAAAATGTAAAATGATCACGGCATTACTGCAGCTTACTTATTGTATGACAGTTTGTGTAAAATAAGAAAGGAAAAAGAGAATAAGATTGAAACCAATCTTTCTTGGGAAAATAGTTTGGATAAAGTCTATAACTTTTGTGCTTGGAACATCTTAGCACATAACATTTGGTTTTGCAATGAGTCTAATAAAGAAGCTGTAGAAATATATAAATATTACAAACTGAATAATCTTATATTTCAAGATGAGCTTACAACAAATGAAAAAAATATAAAATTAACAGAGAAGAACACCCTTTCTTTTTCTTCTTGTGCTTAATTGATACAATAGAACCCTTTAAAAGGGTTGAAAAATTATGAAGACCTTAAACATATCTTTTTAGAACATAGTAAAGAGCAAATAAACATTACTTCTCTTACTGATAAATATACACTAAAAAGATGCTGGAGGGCTAAATAATTGGCTTACTCCCACAGAAGTAAAAGCAATTATAAAACTAAAAAGAGTTAATAAAAAACTTCAACGACCTGAATACATTTTTTTAACATTTTAAGCTATGAAAAAAATATTTTCTTATCATCTTTTTATTACTTAATTATAATATCGTATGGAATCAGACCTCGTTTTACAACTGGTTTTGAAGCTGGTTATAGAGTTGGTTGGTGCTATGATAAAGGCATTAGTTGTATCCCTCCAATTCCTCCAATTGCTCCAATTCCTAAAATAGGGGAAGATATGAATAGTTATGAAGATGGTTACAATAGAGGCTTTACTATGGGGAAAGAAGATAGTAAAAACTGAAAAGCAATCATCTAAAAACAAGAGAACGTTATCAAACTTCAGAACCTGAATTTGTAAATCACATATCTGATTCTCAAAAAGCTAATTATAGAGCTATACAAAAATCAAAACTATAGAGTACTTGCTGAATTACAACAACATAGAAATCAAGAACTTATAAAAGCTGTAGAGTTTTTGTAATATAGCTATTGATTATAAAGATTTTGAAGAAAGCATATAAATGGATACAATCAATAGCTAATATATATCCTAATCATTTTCGTTATATATGTCCTCCAAAGTAATGTTTACTATGCACAAGGTGATTGAGGCTAATGCTTATAATTATGCCTACAGAGGAGCCTCAATAGCTAAACGAAATGATACAGAAGAGTTTCTTATTGCAAGAGAAAAATACCATATTAGAATATTTTTCTAAGCTAATAAAAGAGGGTAAATTTCAGAAGGTTATAGATTATCACAACCGTATTAATTACCCTAGTGTTCTTATGGAATATTATAGAGGAATAGCATACTATAATCTAAATGATTATACAACTGCCAAAAATCCTTAAAAAGTACACCCTTAAATATTCAAGAGAAGCCCTAAAAGCCATAGAGAACATTAACTTACAAACTAAAATTGAAAAAATTATTTAGAAGAATACAAAAAGGCTCTAAAGATTTTATCTAAAATTGAAACATATATTGACAAAAAAGCATAAATAACACAGAGTATATCCAAATGGTTTATACTAATATGGCTATATGTTATTTACAACTTGAAGATTCTATTCAAAGCATACATATATGCTACAAAAAGCAATAAATATTTTTCCTAATATTAATTCGCCTATATGTTATATTATAAAAAGCTCAAATCAGTCATTCTTGGAAAAATTGGGAGGAAGTAATATCAAATACATCTCAAGCAATAGAAAAAAATTAGAACTAAAAAGATCAAGGAGATATGTATTTCTTAAGAGCTATAGCTCAAAGTGAAATAGGAAACTATAATGCTTCCAATACTGATTATAATTTTCTAATTAATAACTACGAAAAGAATTAATTATAGAACTAATTCTTTAGCAACATTATATAATAACAAAGCTCATAATTTTGTTTTTGTTAAAAAGAATATGACAAAGCAAAAACTACTTATAGAAATAGCATTATCTTTAGATGATAAAACAGGTTATATATGGGATACTAAAGGTGAATTAAATTTCTATTTAGAAAATTATCACGAAGCTATTGAATCTATTACAAAAAGCCTTAGAGTGTACTGATGAAGACAAATCTTTTCATGATAATTCATTTTTACTACAGAGGAATGTCTTATCTATTATTAGATAACAAAGAAAAAGGATGTATAGATTTGAAAAAATCTAAGGAATTAGGTAAAAAGAAGCTCAAGAAGCTATAAATAAATATTGTAAATAGATTACAGATTTTTAAAAAATATTCACTATGAAATTAGTTTTTACACTTAAACTTAAGGTTACTCTTTTTAATTATTGCCCTATTTGTAAGTGTAACAGCTTACTCAAGTTATGAAGGAGGTATAGGATATGTGTATATTTGCAAAGGGGACCAAACAGTTATGTTTATCATTATAGTCCTCATTGCAGAGGATTGAAAAAAATGCTCTACAGCATTGAAAAATAACTGAGAAAGAAGCAAAAAGAAAAGGAAGAAGATTATGTGGTTATGAAGATTAAAAAAATCCTAATTCCAAGCCCGTGAAAAAAACTTTCTTCTTATCATTACCCTATTCACCTCCTTATCTCTCTTTTCACAAGTAAGAAAAGAAGTAGAAAATGGTATTTGGGTAACTTTCCCTAAAAACCCGCAGTACAGTGTGGCACAGGGGGCGCGACAGTATATCGTACAAACAGAGAACGCAGTGTGTATGGTGCAGAGTATAGACCTACCTCAACGCACCCAATATTTAGCGGCTGAAAGAAACTTTTCGGAGGCTGAGAAAAAGAAGTAGCAGATAGTTTTCTCAACAACTATACTCAAGGAGTGATGGCTTCCTCGGGCAATACTGCACTGATAAGCTCTATCAAAAAGGAGCTCACTATGGTAGAAAAAATAAACTACTCCGCTGTGAATCCCTGCTACAGGGTGAGGTTACCCAGCGCAGTAGTATAGTGCTTTTTGTCCGTGCTAAAAGTAGTGTCGGTAGAATGTATAGCAATGAACAACAGCTCCAAAGCTACTACCGAGATGAATAGCTTTTTAAACTCTATTACTGTGAGATAGTATTTTTACAAAACATTTAAAACTTTGCCAAAAATTATAGCCTTTGCAATACAACTCTTGGCAAAGTTTTTTCTTACTTCTTACCTCTTATCTCTTACCTCTTATCTCTTACCTCTTATCTCTTACCTCTTATCTCTTACCTCTTATCTCTTACCTCTTATCTCTTACCTCTTATCTCTTACCTCTTATCTCTTACCTCTTACTTCTTACCTACCCCTGCTCTCCCATTCTACTTTTTCGTGATACGTACATCACGATTGCCAAAAATGGTAAATAAACCTATACTACCCACTAATAAAGCATAGTTTTTCAAGCTGAATAATCACATAGATAAAAGCCGTAGAGTGCCGCTAATGAAAGTCCTATAAAAGTAGGGAACTTCTTATTTTTCAGTATAGAAACCGAATACAAACTAATAAGTACTACCGTCATTACCGATGATATAAAGTAAGCAAAACGAGAAACTACTGTGTTCAGTAATAGAAATAAGTAAGGTATAGAACAAGATAAGGGATAAACCTATCATTGAATATTGAAAGATATGAATCTTTATCTTGCTGATACTTTGTATCAAGAAGAATATCAAGAAAGTGAGAAAGATAACCAAATAACCGTATTTAGTAGCGCGTTCATTCTGTTGATATTGGTCTACAGGAATGATAAAATCTACATCATAAGTGTATTGCGCAATGCTTGGCAAACTCCCAAACGATTGTTGTGCAAACGGACGATTGATGTGCAACACCTTCCACGAAGCGTTAAACCCATTGGCATTTATCTGTTTGGTATAAGGCAAAAAGCCACCTGTAAAGCTGGGGTCAGCCCAATTGGAGGTAAGTGTGCCCTCGGTCGTCTTCCCGATAGGTACAATAGCTATCTTCTTGCTACCATCGTACTGCACCGTAAAACTAAACGACGGGTTAGCCAAAAACTCCTGATAGTTGATAAAACCTGTTTCAAGTGAGGACACCTCATTAGCTTTACTCTCATAGTCAGAGTAATAATTTTCATTATCACTTTGCTCATAGATAGGTTCAAAAGCGTAAGTCTTACCCCCTAATTGAATGCTTACCCCGTTTTTAATACTCGCAAGGTTAGTAGTGCGGATGAGAATTGTAGCCTTATCCCAACTGATATCCTCATTAGCAATTCCTTTAGTTGTAAAGTTAGGAGCTACATAACTACCTGTAAAAATCCATAGTTGCATTAAACACCACCGACTCATAGTTATTGCGCTTCTTCACTTCAGTTTTTACATTCGAAGTATTTTTCAATTCCTCGAGGGAAGAAATAAGCATATTGAGTTTCAAAAACGTTTTTGTTCTTGTCGCTATACACCTTATAAGGAATTTTGAGAATAGGTCCATAGAAAAAGACCTCGCGCCCCACTTTGCTATCAATCTCATTGATAACCTCCTGCTGACGTTCTTTGCGTTCTCTCACTAAGTTTTGCACTAATAAGAGCGGAATGAGCAATACCAAAGTAAGTGCTCCCAATAAGCATCAAACGAAAAGTGTTTGATTGCCATACATTAGATGTTGTTGATGGTTTTTCTGGATACATAATATTTAAATTTTACAATTAATAATTAACAATTAACACTAAAGCGCTTTGTAATTCAAAGTGCGTATATAAAAAAGAAAGGAGATAATATTCCTCCTTTATGGATTGTCCTCCTTCGGGGGTTCAGGGGCAAATTACAAATTGGCAAATTTACTAATCTGCTAATTTCCCAATAATCTTCTCGAGTGCATTTAAATGCTCTTGGAAAGCCCTCATGACCCTTTTCAGTTACTTTATAAGTTGTATTAGTTTTGTGTCCTATAAACGATTTTTCAATAGTGATATACTCTTCAGCTTCCAAGGCACGGGTATGGCTTGCCAGATTGCCGTCGGTTACCCCTAAGAGTTCTTTCAGGGAGTATTAAAGTCGGCACTGTCATTGACCATCAGTACAGACATGATTGCTAGAGCGTATACGATGGTCAAAAAGACTTATTGATATGTGCTAAAAAGAGACTTCAAAATTAGATAATAGGTATTTAGGTAATAAAACCAGCAAGTGGTCTTTTTAATTCTTTTTCTTTTTGGGTTCTATATAGAAATTCTTATCACTCAAAAATATTGGTAATCATATATTTTCCCTTTACTATTTTTTTCTTCAGTTGATAATCTACGCAAGTTTTTCTTCTTTTTCCCAGTCAGAAAGCAAAAAAACATACTCTATATCTATCATTACCTAAAGAGGTAATTTTTCAAACTGCGATTAAGAGTTTTTGCTTCATAGTCTTGTGCTTGTATAAAAGGGTCATATCCTGGTGAATCGTCTTCGCCCTGGTGAGAGGGAGGAAAATACTTTATTGAACAATTCCTTAGATACATATTTTAAAAATTGCTCTTCTTTCCTTCCTAAATTATCATCATATATTACTTTTGTAAAACTCCTTCAAAGTAGCGATAGCCTTTTGTGTATCACTACTTTCATTTTTGAGATTTTAAAACTGTTGCTCCAATAAGGAAGAATAGTGTTGTGATAAAAAAATTTTTGCTTTTCATAATATTTTTTTGTTCTATCCGTCCCAACCTATATCAGTGATTTCTTTGTCGTCAAAAATCTATTTCTAACAAATGGTCAGGGGGTGAAAAATATCTCCTGCCGAGATATGTGCCGAAATTCCTTCTCCGCCTACCCATATACTGCCACTATAGACTTCCAAAAGTGTTGTACCAATTGTCATCAGCCTCAGGTGTATATGCCCCACAATGCTCATTGTAATAGTTAATGAGTGTCGCTTTTAGCATCCGAAAGCCATTCTAAATATTTATTTATACTATGCAAACAGCTTTCTAAAGGAATATCTTTGTTTATAAAGAATGAAAAAAATTCTCTCCTTCTACCTCTTTGTTGAAAAATAACTACTTTTTCTCGTTGAGAGTATATACTCGCATTCCGACTTAAAATCTTCTACTTTCTTGAAATCACTAATTTTGAAAAAGGTTGCTGTTTTTTTGCTTTGCTCTCAGTTTACGAATATCCTTGATACAAAAAAAGTATCTTTTATGTGTCTGAGCTTTGTCCGCTAAAACTACTAACTTTGCTTTTCTCCTTATAGTTGGTAGGGTCGGCAATGCGCAAAGAAAGTCTCATAAGCCGAAAGGTGGTATTCTAATAAGGTGTACGTATCAGCGAGGATACGCTCCTCTTCTTTAGTACGTTCTGGGTTTTTGGCTTGCAAATCGTACAACAAGTCGTATAATGCGATAGCTCCCTTCGTGAGAACCTCCTGCTTTGCGAAAAGCATTAGAAGCATCAATATAGCGTTTTGAGAACTTTCTGTCATAATGATTCTTTTTTTGTTTCGCTCGTACTTTGAAGTGCATAATACCTCCATAAAGTATATGGCATACGCCAAAACCTAATGTCCAGAACAAGAGTCCGTAACCAGGGGAAATATACAGATAATAAGCCTAAAAATAATTTCGGTAATACCGAGATAATGCACATCACCAAAGGTGTATTTACTCACGTTCACACACGCCAAACCATAGAAAATAAGCGTCATAGGAGCCAACAGTCCTTAGTACTCATTTTTGATAAGCAACACACTGAGCAAGCCTCCTGTGAGTAGTGGAATCATAAAGTTATACAATGCTCTTTTAGCAATAGGTGTTACTAAAAGTTTCGCCATTGCGTTTAGCTTTTGCGCACTGAAAACAAGTAAGCTGTGAGAATAGAAGCTACAAGCACCGCTAAAGCAATAGCTATAATAGCTTTAAAGGTTTTGCTTTCGATATACACATACGGATAATAGTTATAATGGTGCTGCAATAATACATACACTCCTGCTGCTCCCATAAGAGCATACACACCTGCCAATACCCCCGAAAGTCCGCTAAGCGAAAGAAAAAGGGTAGATTTACGCATCATTTGGCGTATTTCACGTAGATCCTCTAAATATTTATTTTCTTCCATAGTGAAGCACTTTGTGACGCAAAGTAAATAATATTACTTGTAACTGCCAAATATTTTTGAAACAATTTTACGAAAAATATTTTTATAAATATTGAAAATGAACTAATTAGAACAATCAAAAATAACATTGATCTACAATTATTTTTCCATTTTTCTTTAAAAGTCTATAATGTATATGCCATAAATAAAATTGCCAAAGGTTGTAACTAGTACAATCTTTGGCAAAATAAAATATCTATGTAGTGTATTATTAATAATGTACGATGATAAATTCGCTTCGGCGGTTAGCTTGGTGTTCTTCTTCAGTACAAGGGAACATCATTGGTACAACCATTTACCAATTGAGTTTCACCATAGCCTTTACCTGTAATTCTGTTCTTCTTAATACCGTGACTTACAATCCATTTGATAGTAGATTTAGCACGGCGCTCAGAAAGTGCTAAATTGTACTTATCAGAACCACGACTATCAGTATGCAAACGTACATCCACTTTCATTGTAGGGTATTCTTTCATTATAGCTACAATTTTAGCCAATTGCTCTGCAGCATCTTTTGCGAATATTAGCTTTGTCATAGTCAAAATAGATGTTTTCTATCTTCAACACTTTAGCTAAATCAGTACCCACAGCTATTTTTAGGCGTTGCTGGAATTGGAGTAAGCAATACTTCAGCAGTTACTTTTTGTGCGCTATTGAGTGCCACTGTTTGTTGTCCTGATTGGTATTGTTCTTTTTCTGATTTGAGTAGCAATTGTAAATCACCACAATCGGCGAGTGTAGAGAAGGGAAAAACGTCCTTCTTCATCGGCGGTAGTTTCTTCTAACAAAGTGTTGTTAGCTCCCCCAAAGTGTTACCTTTGCCATTGGTATAATTTGGCTTAGTATCAGCATCCTTTTACCACCCCTGATAGGCTATATTGACAAGTAAAAACGCAAAGGTGTATGCTCATAAAAACTATAAATATCGTCACTTCCTTTTCCTCCAGGGCGGTTAGAAGTGAGATAACCCTATCTTAGTTTTACTATTGATGACATAACAAAAATCATCTTCAGCACTATTAGCGGGACGACCTATATTTACAGGTTTAGTAATAGGGTTGCCTTCTTCATCTAATTTCACTGCATAGATATCCAAACCACCTAAACCTGGAAAAACCATCTGATGAATAATAAAGCACATTATCATCTGAGATAAAAGGAAAGACTCGCGCCCTGAAGTATTGATACGATCACCTAAGTTTTCAGGTTTTCCATAACCACTTTTTGAGGATTTTAGCGCGATAGATATCTGATGAGCCTAAAGTACCTTTCATATCCGATGAAAAGTAGATATACTTACCATCGGGACTGAGAGCAGGGGTGTGCCACACTGTGGATATTGCTATTAAAAGGCATTTCTTGCTCATCACCCCATTTGCCGTGTTTATCTTTAGTTGCTTTTAAAGATTTTGAGGAGCACCGTTTGGTCTCCATTAGTCTTCACTTCGTTGTTGATAAAGTTATTACGTGTGAAATACATTGTATTGCCATCTTTGGTAAAAGCAGCTGTCGATTCATTAAATTTAGTATTGATACCGTTTAATTTAGCTTTTTAGTAGCTTTTTAAGCTATCGGTATTGGCTTCATAAAGACTATAGAAATTATCCCCCGTCCAATCGGAACGGCGTTTGAGGAATCCGCTTTTAGAAGTAGCATATACGATATTATCACCGTAGAAAGCTGTACCATATTCAGATTTTTAGTGTTGATTTTTAACAAATTCAGCTCTAACCTACCCGAATTGCGTTTTAATCTCTGCTTGATAATCTCTATTTTTTTGAGGAAAAAGAGCTGCACGAGTATCTTGTTTGCCTACCAACTCTACAAACTTATCCATTATCTTATCAGAATTATCATAGTCACCTACTGTTTTGAGTGTTTGTGCATAACGATAGTAATATTCTGGTTTGATATTGAAAAGGCTTGTTAGTTTTAGCATCTTTTGCCTTCAAAAAGTTTGGCATACCACTTATTAGCTTGTTGATAATCGGCATTATAATAATAAGCATTGCCGAGATTTTTCCAAGAGTTCTTGAGGTTCTACTCCTTTTTGCAATACTTTCATAAGCATTAATAGCTTGTACATAATCCAAATTCTTGTAGTATTGTGCTGCTTTCTTCAATGCTTCTTTTTCACTTTGAGCATACCCTAACTGCAGCAGAGCCAACGTTATAGCTAAAAAAGTTTTTTTCATAGAATTCAATAGTTTTTCTTTCACCTAATTTTTAAAAGCATTATGAGACTAAAAAGAATCGAGGAGATACGATTTTTTATAGGTTTTTAGCAATTCGTAACGCAAGAAGATTTCGTGTGAACCTGAGTTGTATTTGCGTAATTCAGTGGTTTCAAAATCATAACCATAACCAGCAAACCAACGATCGTTAATTTGGAAGCCTGCCATTACGCTCACTGCCGCTGACCAGCGATAAGCTGCTCCTAGTACAAACTTCTCGTTGAACACAAAATTAGCTGAAAGGTCTAATTGCAAAAGGTGCTCCAAATGATACTTTAGAAAGTACTGCTGGTTTGAATTTTGTATTCTCTGACAAATCAAACACATCAACCTCCTATTAAGTACAAATGTTGTGAGTTTTTAAGTACCGAAACTGAACTCTTGTTGTAATGTGTCGTTTCGAGCATATTGGAACGGAAAAACCTAAATAATATTTATCAGTATACCAATATATACCTGCCCCATATTAGGAGAAAAAACACTTTCATTCCCTGCTAGATTAGGGTCTGTGCGATCTTGTGGATTTAACTCATCATAATTGATTTGAAACAAACTTCCGGAACCTTTTATACCAAAAGCTAATTTAGAGTTCTCGAAGTTTAATGTATACGACACATCAATCGCTAGGTCTGTTTTGTGTTTGAGGACCTATACTCACGGAAAATACTTCCTCCTAAACCTACATTACGCAAGCGTTCCATAGGGTTGGTGATAACTGATACTTCCATTAGTAGGGGCGCCTTTTTATCCCTACCCACTGGGTACAGAAACATACCAAAGAAACTTCCCTACATCATGAGACCTGTATACCCTGGATTAAACAACATAGTGTTATACATATACTGAGTATATTGAGACTCTTGTTGTGCAAAAATCTCACTGCAAAATAACATTGTTAGTGCTGAAAAAAGTACTTTTTTTATCATTTTATTAAACTTTCTATACTTATTTATCTTAGTTATTTTTGATATAAAATCGGGCAAAGGTACATCTTTTTATAAATAACACAGCTTCTTGTGAAAAAAATATTTTTCACTTATAGTTTATTTTCTCAAATATAACCAACCTGCTTTTCTCTGTAGTTGATAGTTTTCATCAGTGTATTCTATAAAATAGAAGTAAGTGCCTGAGGATAATTCCAAAAGATTCTTTTACAGCTATTTTTCCTTGTGTAAAAGCCTCTAAACGATTGGTTTTTATTATCATAGCCTACAACATCAAACACTTTTAGTCCTTCTTTATTATAAATACGCACTATATTATCAGGATATTTTTCTATACCTTCTATATGGAAATAATCGTTTTTATTGTCACCATTGAGAGAAATTGCATTATAGGGTGTCAATACACTTGTAGGGACTTACAGTTTGATCATCTTGAGGCTGAGGGAGAAACAGGAGGAGTTGGAGTATCAGGGGACAATTACTTCCACTGTTGTAACATCACAAATAGTTAAATTCTCTATACACAACTCATAGTTGAGCGTATAAGTACCTGCTGGAGTATGGGTAGGCACTATTACATTTCCGGTAGAAGTTTCTATGTAAGGTGCTGTATCTGTAGGGTTCTTCTGCTTCAATATTAATATCATCATTTGGAAATTCTATAGGATTATCATCGATTGTATCGTTAGCAAGTATATTTCCCAACAATAGAATTCCCCTGTATAAGTAAATTCATCAGGAGTTACCACAAGTGAAGAAGGAGGTACGAGGAGAGGTAATTGATACTTTCACTATAGCCGTATCACAATTAGACTGGTGATAAATATCACAAATACGATATTCCAAAGTATAAGTACCTATGGGTGTGCCTTGAGGAATGAGTACATTTCCCGCTAAATTAACAGATAAAAGATAGAAATTATCACTATCTTTACTACCTCCTATCACTTGAAAATTAACCAAAGAAGCATTAGGAGTTTGCTCTCCCTATGCTATCATTAGTGTATATACTTTCAGTAATAGAGGTTATTCCTATAGTAACAGTATAAGTATCATCACGAGCGACAATAGGAGCTATTGGAATTTCCGTCACAATCACTGTAATGGTAGCAGTAGCACAATTATGAGTATCCTTTACATCACAAATGCGATATTGCAGGGTATAAGTACCGGTAGGGGTACCTTTAGGGAATGAGTATATTTCCTGCTAAATTAACAGATAAAACATAGAAAGTTATCATTATCTTTACTACCTCCTATGGCTTGAAAAATTAACCGAATAAGCGTTAGGGGTTTGCTCTCCCTATGCTATCATTGCTATATATACTTTCAGTAATAGAGGTTGTTCCTATAGTAACAGTATAAGTATCATCACGGGCAATCACAAGAGGTTTGATAATGCTTACTGTAACGGTAGCAACCTCACTGCAATTATAAGGGGCTGTTTTGGCACAAAGACTGTAAGTTAGCGTATAAGTACCTGCAGGGACATTAGCAGGTAAGAGCACTTCACCCGTAGCTGTCGCAATGTAAGGGACATTTTGTCAATGCAGTGGTTGTGCTAATGGTAACACTTGCCGTCGTTACTGATTGAGTATTGTAGCTATCATTGGTGAGGACATTGCCTAAGACAATCGTTTGGGTTGTTGTAGTATGGCTGAAAGTATCATCAGTAGTTTGTAATTTTATAGGAGAAGGACTAACGATTATTGTAACAGTAGCAACTTCACTGTAATTATAAGGCGCAGATTTAGGGCAAAGACTGTAAGTCAGTGTATAAGTGCCTGCAGGGACATTAGCAGGTAAGAGCACTTCACCTGTAGCAATTGCAATGTAAGGGACATTTGTCAATGCGATGGTTGTGCTAATGGTAACACTTGCCGTCGTCACTGATTGAGTATTGTAGCTGTCATTAGTGAGGATATTACCCTAAGACAATGGTTTGGGTTGTAGTGGTATGGCTGAAAGTATCATCAGTAGTTTGTAATTTTATAGGAGAAGGACTAACGATTATTGTAACAGTAGCAACCTCACTACAATTATAAGGGGCTGTTTTAGCACAAAGACTGTAAGTCAGTGTATAAGTGCCTGCTGAGGTATGGGGCAGGTAGAGCACTTCACCGGTAGAGGTAGCAATGTAAGGGACATTTGTCAATATAGTGGTTGTGCTAATAGTAACACTTGTTGTCGTTACTGATTGAGTGTTGTAACTATCATTGGTGAGGATATTGCCTAAGACAATGGTTTGGGTGGTAGTGGTATGACTGAATGTATCGTTGGTAGTTTGTAAATTTATAGGAGAAGGACTAACTGATTATTGTAACGGTAGCAACCTCACTGCAATTATAAAGGCGCAGATTTAGGGCAAAGACTGTAAGTTAGCGTATAAGTCCCTGCAGGCGTATGAGCAGGTAAGAGCACTTCACCCTGTAGCAATTGCAATGTAAGGGACATTTGTCAATGCGATGGTTGTGCTAATGGTAACACTTGCCGTCGTTACTGATTGAGAGTTATAGCTGTCATTGGTGAGAACATTACCTAAGACAATGGTTTGGGTGGTAGTGGTATGACTGAAAGTATCATCGGTAGTTTGTAGTTTTTATAGGAGAAGGACTAACAATTACTATAACAGTAGCAACCTCACTGCAATTATAAAGGGGCAGTTTTGGTGCAGAGAGAATAACTTAATGTATAAGTGCCTACTGGGGTATGGGCTGGTAAGAACACTTCACCCGTAGCTGTTGCAATGTAAGGGGAATTTATCGACGTGGTGGTTGTAGCTAATGGTAACACTTGCCGTCGTTACCGATTGAGTGTTGTAGCTATCGTTGTTGAGGATATTGCCCTAAGACAATGGTTTGGGTTGTAGTGGTATGGCTAAAAAGTATCATCGGTAGTTTGTAGTTTTATAGGATGTAAAAGTGTTTCCTCTATAGGAATAGTTATTTCTTTTTTTGATTGAGGTATAGAGAGGAGTAGCCGTACAAGTTTCTCTACCGCTTTCTTCTGTGGTATAATATACCATTTTGAAGAAGGCACAAACGTCAGTTTTTTTATTGGTTTGTAATTTTAAAGTATAATCAAAAGAATCGTTTTTTCTTTTTCCCTTGAGGCAATAAGAATGTATATTCTGTGATATTTTGGGATAACGGCACTACACTTTTTAAATCTCCCAATGAGAATACAGGTGTAATTCCTACTGGCAATTGTACTTTAAAATATGATTTTTCACCCGTTTGGATTGTTTTATCAATTGAATTTATTGTAATTTTTCCTTTTATACACCACTTCATCTAGTGATTTTCACCCCTTATTTTGCCTTCTTGATAGGAGAATAAGTTTGAAACAGTATAGTTGGAAAACTATTTTTCAGTAATTTTAGAGGTTTCAAACAAACCTTCCGTTGTAAAAATCACTTCCCCAATAAACTTGATATTGTATAGGTGTAGATGAAAAACAATTGGTTATCTCATATATTTCAGAAAAAGAAACTCCTATAACGCTTTCTTTTTTCAGCACACCTGCGTTTACTTTATAAAAATACCGTCCTTTGTTAGCAAGTCCTTTAGGAACTGTACTTTCAGGAACAAGGAGATGATCTTCCCATTTTTCTTGTAGTAAAGAGCTTTTATTTTTATATTATCAGGATATTGTACAGAAAGATAAAATTCCTTTATAGCACCTTCCCCTAAGTTTTTTTAACACTAAAACCCTTCTGTTTTTCTCCCTTTTTCCCTACTTCTATAGGTTCTGTTACTATTGATAATTTTGGGAAATCTAAATTGATAAGGCACAGAAGTAGATTTTTTTCAATTGTTTTGCCTCCAATCATAGCTTCTACTATATCGTTATAATTCACATTTGCCTTTTACGCGTTTTGCTAAATTTTCTATAAACTAAAAAATTTACAACACTTTCAGGCTTAGCAGTGACTACAAAAACAGGATGATTGATTGTAGAATCAGTTGTTTTTCGACCTTAACAAGTGTTTTTCTTGTTGAGGGCACTTCAATTCTAGAATAATTTTATTCCTTCAGGGAAAAGAAACCTTTAGAGTTACAGAAGTCTGCTCTTTGGGGATTTTGAGTTGAATTACCAAAGGAGCTTCAAAATTTACAGTGGCGATGTTGATAGTAGAATCAAGTGTTAATCTACTAATAATATTTTTGGCTGTAAGCAGTGCTTATTATAAAGAATAACAGAAGACTGTTAATGAATATTTGTACTTTCCTACGCATTTTCTCGTATCATTTAGTAAATACGATGCAAATATAGGGAATTTTATTTTAACAAAACAAGAATAAAAATTAAATCTTTTTTTGTCAACATTTAACATATCAAGTTTTTAGTCGACGATAAACTCTACACGTTTATTAGCCTGATGTTCTTCTTCAGTACAAGGTACTCCTTTTTTTCACAACCATTTACTAATTGAGTAGCACCATAGCCTTTTCGCAATAATACGGTGAGAAGCAATCCCTTTTTAACAAGCCATTGCTCAATAGATTTAGCTTGTGTTTCAGTAAGTTCTTTTGTTATATTTTGTCGTTTCCTCGACTATCAGTATGCACTTTTTACAATGAGATTTAAAGAAGGGTTGTCTTCTAGAAAAAGCAACTATTTTTAGCTAATTGTACTGAAGCATCTTTTGCGAATATTAGTATGTCCAAAATCAAAAATAAATATTATCGATATTGAATATATTAGCCAAATTATCTCCTTTATTTATCTGAAAAAACATTAGGATATAAGCTGTATACTTTCTGCTGTGCTGTAGTTAAAAACAATAGGCTGACTCATCAGTTCGTAGTTAGGTTTTTTGTATTTCGATATAGGCTTCTTGGGAAGTTAGGATATATTTTATTAACCGAAAAGACGAAAAAGCCATTTTATATCGAGTAGTATCGGTGAGAGTTTCGCCTGCAGCATTTATTAAGAGGATTTGTGCCCCTCTACTACAGTTCCTTTCCTCGGCATCGGTAACTAATCCCATTAAATCATTTGGGGTTGTATTAGTGTTTAGTAAAAAGCAATTGCATTTTTATCATCAAAAGATATTCATTTGCTTTTTAGCTTCATTTTTTATTAGTTTTTGTAATAGTACAGCATAACGATAATGCTCTATAGGTTCTAATTGATAACCTATCCCCTCATCAAATTTTGATAGTATTTGAGTGCTTGAATCTCGTTGTGATTACTGTAGTAGTAATTAGCCAAACGCGTTACTACTTCTTGTGTTTCATAACCTCGCTCTACTATTTTTTTGATAGAGTTGAGCAGGAATTACTTGTACCTGTGCTGTAGCCAAAGTAACATTGACCAATAACAGCCTATAAAACTTTTGCTTTCATATTATTATATCTTTCTTGGCTACAAATATACAAAAATAATCACAAGTTGTATTTATAAAAGTAAAAATAAAAATAGGCTCTTGATAAAACAAGAAGCCTATTTTTATTTTTTATAAACTACCTATTAGAAGTAAGCGTTCAAAGTAGCAGATAGGATACCAAAACCTTCTACTTCCTATATTGAAAGAGAATTTGTTAGTTTCAGTGTTACCATTGTTAGTAAACATAAAGACCTGCTCCATAAGTGTATTGAGCACCAAGAGCTACTTTAGGGAAGATAAAGTATTCAACTCCTGCAAAAACCTTGAACTCCAAGACCAAATCCAAATTCTTTTTAGCAGGAGCTGTAAAAGCCTACTAAAGCATCTGCCCCATAGAAGCCTTGCAAACGAGTAGTTCCTTTTCTCCACTCTTTACCATAACCTACAGTTAAACCGAAAGCGGTAGAAGCATCAACATCTTTTTGTTTATCGATATTGAAGTTAAAGTTAACTGTATAACGAGTTGCTTTGTTATCTTCGTCGAAATTTTTTTACCTACAAAAGTAATACCTTTTACAGTGCTTGAAAGAACACCGGTACTAAAGTCTAAAACGTTAGAACTTTCTCTAAAAAGATCGTTTTCCTGAGTTAGTTGTACTTCCATTGAAAAGCTTGACCTAAGTAAGTTAGAGCGTTTCCAACATTGAAACCAATTGACCAGTCACCTTGTTTAGGTAGATATTCTTCACCTTTTGAAGAAACTAATTCTTGAGCTGAAGCAGCACCAAAAAGCAAATACAGCTGCTAGTGATAAAATGATTTTTTTCATCGTATAAATGTTTTTAGTTAAAAATTATAAGGCAAAGATATACTCCTTTTTGTATATATACCAAATAAAATGTAAAAATCACAGTGTAAAACAAATGAAATACAACAATTTTATAAATACACAAGCAACTACTACATTTTTAATAAGCTTTAGCAAATAGCACACGTTTAGTAGAGGGTTTACCTGAGTAAATACATACCCCAGCTTCTTCTTTGGCATCTAATGGGATACAACGTATAGTTGCTTTTTGTTTCCTCTTTGATGCGTTCTTCTGTTTCAGGGTGCCATCCCAATGAGCTGAAAGGAAACCACCTTTTAGTTTCAAGTAGCTCCTTTAAATTCGCTCATAGCTATTTACCTCAGTAATATGGGTATTGCGGTACTCTAATGCTTTCTTGTATATATTAGCTTGTATATCCTCTAACAGTTGTTGAATATGAGCTACAATTTGATCTCCTGCTACTGTTTCTTTGGTAAGGGTATCACGACGGGCTACCTCAAAGGTGTTATTTTTCTATATCGCGTTGTCCCTACAGCTAAACGAACAGGCACTCCTTTGAGTTCGTACTCGTGGAATTTAAATCCTGGTGATTGAGTATCACGATCGTCGAATTTCACGCTAATACCGCGCTTTTTAAGTTCTTCCACTAAAGGTTGGATATGAGTGCGCACTTTCTCTAATTGTTCTTCACCTTTATATATAGGTACAATCACCACTTGTATAGGGGCTAATTTAGGAGGCAATACCAAGCCGTTGTCATCACTATGGGTCATAATCAAAGCACCCATTAAGCGGGGTTGAGACCCCCAAGAGCTCGCCCATACGTATTCTTGTTTACCTTCTTTGGTAGCGTATTTCACTTCAAAGGCTTTGGCAAAAATTCTGACCTAAGAAGTGTGAGGTTCCTGCTTGTAAGGCTTTACCATCTTGCATCATTGCCTCTATACAAAATGTTTCATCAGCACCTGCAAAACGCTCACTTTCAGTTTTCAATCCTTTTAATTACAGGCACTGCCATAAAGTTCTCTACAAAGGTAGCGTAGACATTCATCATTTTTCTAGCTTCTTCAAGAGCTTCGGCTTTGGTAGCGTGAGCAGTGTGTCCTTCCTGCCATAAAAACTCAGCAGTGCGCAAAAACAAGCGGGTGCGCATCTCCCAACGCACTCACATTTGCCCATTGATTGATGAGTATTGGCAAATCACGATAAGACTGAATCCAGTTTTTATAAGTACTCCAGATAATTGCCTCGGAAGTAGGACGCACAATCAATTCTTCTTCTAATTTAGCTTCAGGGTCTACTATTAATTTTTCCTTTTTCATTAGGGTCGGTTTTGAGGGCGATAGTGAGTTACTACCGCACATTCTTTAGCAAAAGCCTTCGGCATTTTTCTTCTGCTTCAAAAATAGCTTTTTGGGCACAAACAGTGGAAAAATAAGCATTGGTATGACCAGTTTCTTTGAACATACGGTCGAGCTCTGCTTGCATTTTTCCCAAATAGCATAACCGTAAGGTTTTGATTACCATACAGCCACGCACGCCTGAACTTTTCGGCTAAATCGGCTTTTTACAACCAATTCATTATACCATTTAGAATAGTCTTCACTACGTGATGTTAAATTCTTGCTCATATATTTTTTTAAAAACTCTTTTTATAAATTAGCGGCTCTTCTCTTTATAGTTCTTGTTTTATGAGGAGAAACAGTTGTGTGTTTTGTTTTTGTAGTAATACAAACATTTTTCTATATAAAAATCATTTTTGATTACGAATAAGTCCTGCGACATTGTCGTTGAACCAAATTTCGGCTAAACTCGCTTTGAGATGTTTAGATATATCACCGATATTTCTATTGAAATCTATTTGGATTCGTCTATTTTTTTAAGAAAGCGGCAAAGGCTTTCAGCATTTCTTTCGATATTTTATAATCGGTGATGAAATACGCTTTAGAGGGTCGTCTGTTTTGTGATGGGTGTTTATCTAAATACTCAAACAGAAAGAAATTGAGTAAGCCCCGAATTGAGCACCTCGTTCACCATATAAGTTTCGGGTTTCATATCTATAGGGACATACACATCGGGGTAAATTCCACCGCCACCATATACCACTTTCCCTTTAGGAGTGATAAACTTCAGTGAATCGGGGATAGAAGCCTCATCTATTTCAAAACTTCGGCGCTGGTGGCGCAAGTTATAAGGTTTTTGGATAGAGCGCCCTGTAGGGGTGTAGTAACGGGCAGTGGTGAGGGCGTACTGCTGAACCATCAGGGTAAGGGCATTTCGCTTTGTGCCAATCCTTTACCAAAAGTTCTACGCCCTACAATCACTCCCCTATCGTTATCTTGCAAAGCTCCTGCAACAATCTCACTTGCTGAAGCACTATTCTCGTTTACTAAGACGAACAGAGGTTTATCTTCAAAAAGACCGCCATCAGTGGCATAAGTTTCTTCTATTTCTTTTGCGATTGTTTTTAGTATATACAATCATCTTGTTCTTATGCAGGAATTCATCGGCGATTTGTATACCCACATTTAAAAAAGCCTCCTGAATTGTTTCGCAAGTCTAAAATCAAACTGTTAATACCTTCTTTTTCTAAGGCCTTTAAAGCAGATGTAAATTCATCGGTAGTGGTTTTCGGCAAAGCGATTCATACGAATATACCCCAGTGTATCATTCACTTTATAGAAGCAATCTATACTCCTAATAGGAATAAACTTGCGTTCTATAGGCAATTTGAAAATGCTATCGCTATTCTTGCGGTAGATAGTTAAATCTACTTTAGATTCCATTTCACCTTTGAGAATATTTTTGATTTTTATCGGTGTTTAATTGTTTTATTAAACAGTGTATCTTGCCCTGCCATCAAAAATACGATCGCCAAAAGCGGATACCTTTTTGCATTGCATCACTTCCTTCAATAGGCTTTTATGACGGCAATGGTATCTTTATACATATAGAAACTAATGCCCACCCTACGAACTTACCACTCATAGTTTCAGCAACCTCTTGAATGTCGGTTTTAGAAATATAGGTAGAATGAGGGTCTAACTTGCGCAAAATGCTATTAATCGTAAGATCTACAATACTATCGGTATTTACCTTATCCACATAATCTTCCTCAATATAGTCTATAAGTTTTACCGAGTTTCACTTTATAAGGGTTTTTCTGGTACCGTATCTATATCAGTGATAGGCATAGGAACGGGAGGAGGCGGTTTGGGAATATAGAAGTTCGCCAACTGACGACCTAATATAAGCCCTAATGCCAAACTTAGACCTATAAAAATTGGGAGTATGTAGTACTTGTTTTTCATTTATTGTTTTATTTGCGAAAAAGCAGTAATACCTTGTTTTATCCATTGATAAAATTCATCAGGATCATCGGTATCAAGGGTATAACCAATAGGAGTTACTAAGTTCTCTCCTTGGTGGTTCATCAAGACGTAAAAAGGCTGGGTATTGGCTTTTATACTTAAGTGTTTGGAATTCACTCCACTTCTGCCCTATGGTTTTTATCATTTTACCTTCTCTGATTTGTGAGGGTTTCACTTCGTTCTCAGGAAGTTCTCGCTTGTCGTCTACGTATAACGAAATCAATACCACTTCATTTCTAAGGGCATCGAGTACTTGAGGATTAGGCCATACGTTTTTGTTCCATTTTACGGCAGTTCACACAAGACCAGCCTGTAAAATCTAACATTACAGGTTTATTCACTTGTTTGGCATAAGCCAATCCTTTTTCATAATCATCAAAAGTAACGATATTGTGAGGTTTGAACAAGTGCGCTCCTTCAGGAAGAGCCCTTCATCTACATTTGTACTACCTCCTCCAGCGGTATAACCTACACCATAAGGTGATTCGCTATAGTGTTGTGGGGGTGGAAAAAGCGTTGATAAGGTTGAGTGGCGCACCCATAACCCTGGAATCATATAAACCGTAAAACTAAGGGTTACCAAGCCTAATAACAAACGACCTACAGAAATACGGTCGGTAGCATCGTCGTGAGGCAAACGTATTTTTTTCCAAAAAGATAGAGTGATAAGGCAGCGAAAAACGGCAATCCAAATAGCGATAAACACCTCTCGTTCTATCCAGTGATATTGCAATACCAAATCGGCATTAGAAAGGAATTTGAACGCTAACGCCAATTCTAAAAATCCTAATACCACTTTCACAGTATTCATCCAACCCCCTGATTTGGGCAATGAATGCAACCAACCAGGGAAAGCAGCGAACAAGGCAAAAGGCAAGGCAATAGCCAATGAGAAACCCTAACATACCGATAATAGGAGCAATTCCCCCTTCAGAAGCAGCTTGCACTAACAAAGTACCCACAATAGGGTCCCTGTGCAAGAGAAAGATACTATTGCCAAAGCTAATGCCATAAAGAAAATTCCTATAAAACCACTGCGATCGGCTTGGGCATCTACTTTTGGTACTCCACGAGGCTAGGCAAAAGTAATTTCAAAAAGCTCCTAAAAACAGAAATGGCAAACACTACCAATATCAAGAAAAATATGAGGTTGAACCAGAGTTACTCGCCAAAGCATTCAAAGCATCTGCTCCAAAGATAGCAGTAATAGCTGAGCCCAACAACACATAAATTACAATGATAGAGATTCCATAGATTATCGCATTTTTGATACCTTTAGCTTTTAGTTTTTGCTCTGTTTGGTAAAATAACTCACTGTCATAGGTATCATAGGGAAGACACAAGGGAGTGAGCAAGGCAGCAAAGCCAGAAAGGAAAGATATAAAGAATATTGTCCAAAAGACCTTGGTGTGAAATAGGAGTTTGAACAGGAGCTTTTGGGTGCTGTAGTTTTGGCTTACGGTAGTTGCAGGAACAGTGTTATTTTCCTCAGTATGTACCAAAAGTAAACTGAGGAGTTGCCCCTTGGTTAGCAGTAGCTGTTCCTGAAAGGAAAAATTCTAAATCTACAGTATCGGGGGCGAAGCAGTTGCTATCGTCACAACTCATAAACTCTACTTCAGCTTTGATAGAGATAGAAGTAACTTCACCCAAGAGCTTAATACGTTGTTTGAAAACTGCTTGTCTATAGAAATAAGCAATTTCCATATCAAACACCTTGTCGTGTTTTACAATAGGTTTAGACTCTTCGGTTTTTCCTACCAACTCAAAAATCAGGCGTTTGGACGTATTTAAATGAGGTAGGTACCAGTCCGTTAGGTGGGATGTTTTGTCCGTAGAGTTTCCAGCCTGCCTCAATGGAAGCTGTTGCTACCAAATAATATTCGTTATCGTTGATTTTTCAACCGCTGTTTTCCATTTTACAGGGTTGTGTATTTGAGCATTGCTATAGCTGCAAAAAGCAATAAGTAGTAATGTAATGAGTTTTTCATTTGGTCGTTTTTATTTAAGAGTGCAAAATTACAACAAAATAATGATATAGACAATAACAGACTTTTTATAAAGTCTTAAGCTCTCCGACTCACTCAGCAGACAATAGGCATAGAGCTAATTTGCAAAAATAATTAACGTGAACTCAATATAAGTAATCATTTAACAATCAGTTAAATGTTCTAAAATCTCCAACAAATTTCACGAATTTGAGATTGTATAAAACTCTTTACTTTATATTATCTCACAAATTTTTCACCTAATGGTGAATTGTTTTTGTAAATATATTATGATACAAAACTGTAAAAATCAATGTTCTGTTATATCGAACTGACGTTATAGATTGCAAATAAATAATAAGGCTGCACAAAAAGGCCTATTTATAAGAAGGTGTTCAAAAAGTTTTTGTGAGGGCGTTTGCAAAAACGCCCCTACATACTCATATAACATACCTTAAAAGTAATTGATTAGCAATGCAATCAATTTTGATACAGTAGCAGTAATAAACAGCTTTGCTGTAACTGATGTTATATTAAAGGGAAAGTCTTGCCATATAGAAGCCATCATAACCTGATTGATGTGCAAATATCACTTCTTCAGCTTCTAAACGAAAATCTTTTCCTGCTTCTGAGGCTAAGAATTTTTTCTATTTGTTGGTGGTTTTCAGAAGGCAATATAGAACAAGTTGCATAGATGAGTTTTCCTCCTTTCTTGAGTAATTTACTATACTGTTGTAAGATTTCTTGTTGGGTAGCACGTATCTCGTCTAAAAACTCAGGGGCGTAATTTCCATTTGGCATCGGGGTTACGGCGCAATACTCCCAAACCACTACAAGGGCATCAATAAGTACACGGTCGGCAGTGCCTTGTAAGCGTTTGAGTTGTTTTAGGATCTATGAGTTTGGCTTCTATGTTGAAAGCCCCATTACGGCGCGCTCGGCGTTTAAGTTCTTGCAACTTCTGTTCATAGATATCCATTGCAATTACCTGACCTTTTGTTTTTGCAATAGATTGGCTATATGAAGCGTTTTGCCTCCTGCCCCAGCACAAATATCGATTACACGCTTCACCTTGTCGTCTATTTGCATAAAAAGGAGCAACTTTTTGAGAGGAAGCATCTTGTACCTCAAATAGACCATCGGCAAAGGCTTGGGTTTTGTAAAGATATTGCCCTGTTCTACTAATTGCAAGGCATTAGGGTAGTTACGCAAAGGATAAGTCTCTATTTTCTTGTCGTAGAAAACTGTTGCAAGCGTTCCAAAAGAAGTTTTTGAGGGGTATTGACACGCAACACCACTGGAGCTAAACTATTGAGAGCGTGCAGTTCGTCATTCCACAAGGTTTCGCCTAATTCTTGTACTCCCAAGGTATCTAACCAATCGGGTACTGATTCACGGAATTTTCTGAGTTTAGAAAGTTCATCGAACTTACCTTTAATTCGGCGAGCAGGCGTATCTTCAAAATAGTTACCCCAATCGGGCAAGGTGATACTTTTTAGGGTTGCCCACACAGCAAAAAGCCGGCGCAGGTTATGCACTGTAAAGGGGTTCGTGTACTTCGGCAATTTCGGCATAGAGGCGTTTCCATCGCACGATGTCATAAATAGTTTCGGCAATAAAAGCTCTATCCCGTGCGCCCCAACGCTTATCTTTTTTTGAGTTGTTTTTCAACTACTTTTATCGGCATATTGCCCCTCGTTGAAGATAAAGGTGAGTCCCTCTATCACGGCATCTACTAAGTTTCTGTGTAATTTTCATTAGTTTTTAAAAATTGTCCGATGGATTTCACGAATTTTAGACAAAAATCATTTGAGTGTGATTATTTTGTGGATATACAGTGAAATATTATTGTAAATCAGGGTTATATATTATAGTAAAAATGAGACGGTAATAAAAATTACCGTCTCTTTTTATCTCTTGATCTCTTATCTGCTTAAAAACAATTGTGCTGTAAAAGTAAACAAGAAGTTACCATAAGTAGATTTGATTTGAGCGTTATCAGTAAGAACTGTTTCGTACATTTTGGTATAGGTTAGTTTGTTTAGCGATATCATAAGAAGCGTCTAAACGGATTCCTCCTAAAAGTAACCCCTGCCCCAAATGAATAACCATTAAGGTCTCCTATAGTCGCTACTTTCATTCTATAGGGGCTTTGCTCATAGCGATAACCTGCACGGAGACTTACGTAGTTTGCTGTTTCTTTTGTTTTAATTGGTATTCTAAACTCAGTTCCTATACGCACTGTAGAAGTTTTCACCTAACTGTTTTTCTATTATATCATTTTCAGAGTTTTTAGCAGCAGATCTAAAGTGGAGATTTTTATAATCTTTATAAATATAATCTACACTTACAATAGCGTATTTACTAAATAAATAAGCCGCACTTGCTGTCCAGCTACCTGGTGTTCGGAATTTATAATCAGGAAGGGTAACAATCACTCTTGGATCTGCAAAAGCTAGTACGATTATTTGTGCTCAAATATTGAGTATATTCTTGATTAAAAAGTATACCAAGTTGGAGAAGTATAAGTTACACCTAAACGCAAGTCCTTAGTAGCTTTTTACTATTGCACCCTAATTGGAAAGAGAAACCACTACCTTTAGTAAGGAATTCATTTTCAAAATAAGCATTTGTTATTGTAGAGGTACTTTCATAAGTTTCCCAGTGTGATAGTTTATCCTTTTGATTGATACGATGTGCATTCAAGTTGAGCCCTAAATACAGAAAATCATCGTATTGAGTTGAAAAAGTTAAAATTATATCTTGTAACTCCCCCACTTGTAACACGTTCAAAAATTTTTGGTTAGCTCCATCACTTACATTTTTATCGTATTGTGTTTCTTGCAGAATAGCATTAGCCACAGCATCAGAATCTGTCGTTTTAATTTCATCTCTTCCTATATGAGGACGAATAAGCCCTACATAATGACCTAAAAGTGCATTTCTAAGGGTATAAGCTCTATTCCCCCAGCTCTTCCCATATTAAAATAAATATCTTGAAGCGTATTTCTATCTACTACTACTTTATTTTTGATATGTTTCTAACAATAAATCTTGTTGTTGAATACCATCTGCATAATATTTAAAAATAGTCTCCTAAATTTTGATCAGATTTTCCAGAGAATGAGAAATTACTAGCGTCAAAATTTTTAGTATTTTTGGTAATTAAAGCCAAAAGATATTTTCTTCCACCCTGAAGTGCTAATAGGGATAGGAATACTGCGTCAAATTGATTGAGATTAAAGTCAGTATCTCTATTTTTAACTTGAGTACCATTATAAGTAATTGTATTTTTGTAACATTACTTCTAAAGTACCTCCTATTTGGCCTCCTGAGAAAACAGAACTTCCTGCAGGGTTTATTGAAATTGCAGAGAAATCCCTCCAATAGCTCCAAAAGCACCGCTCATTCCTTTGAAACGCGCTGTACCATCAAGATCTTCTGTTGAATAGCGTAAAGCATCTTTATAATTTTTGAGCAGACACTATCATACATCACAAAAGACAGCATAATTAATGTTATTTTTTTCATATAAAAATTCTTTTTAAGTTAGTAACTTCTTCTTGTAGTTCCAGCTCCTGAAGATTGGTTATTACCCCCTCCGGAATTACCTCCTCCATAATTACTTCCAGAATTATAACGGCCACTGTCATAACTTCTTCCAGAATCGTATTGAGGAGAACTATAACCGCGATTATAGTTATTATTTTTGTTGGTTATCGCTACGATATCTTCCTTCGTCGTAAGGACGGCTATATGAATTTCTTGAACGATTTTCGTAAGAAGGATAATCTCTATGATTGTAATCTCTTGGTGTATCATCAGTGTAAGACCTTCTATATCCTCTCTCTCTCACGATAATCGCTATCATAGTATCTTCTATCGTAATAGCCTCTGTCGTAATATCCATAGGGGTAATAACCATAACCATAGTAAGGATAATAGCTGTGACCATAATAAGGATAATACCCATAACCATAATAAGAATAATAACCATAGTATGGATCATAACCATAATAAGGATTGTAACCATAGTAAGGATAGTAGCCTCCATAGTAGTAGTTATCCCAATAAGGATCATAATAACTACTCCAACCCCAACCTAAAGACACACTCCATCCAGAACGATAAGGGCGGTAGTAAGGGATGACCATAATAGCCATAGTAAGGATTTGCCCAAGATCGATTGTATATATTTACATTCACTTGTGAAGGGTTAGACCCCCAACCACCATAAGAAGAAGTACCTGAAGCATAAGTATTAGAGCGGTAGCTATTTACATCAGTAAAAATGAGTAAAACTACTATCTACTGTAGGGGTTTTCATACTGTTTAGCTTTATCCCTAAAAATAGCTGTTATAACCATTATCCACATAACGATTTTCAGGTGGATAATCATAACGTTGAGGAGGCATTTCTCTCTCTACATAACGTGGCCTTTCGGGCACGGGGTCGTTATAAATGCCATCGGCATAGTAATAGCTCAACGCAAGATGTCAATGTAAATGAAAGTAGCACTGCCAAAGCAAATAGCTTCATTACACTTGTAAATTTTACATTCTTTTTCATATCATTTCTATTTTTAGTTAATAGTGATGTGTAATAGTTACAAATCAATTTCTATGCCAAAAATCTCTTTAGGCTTCACTTTTCATTTCTTTGAGTTGAGTTCCCCAAAAAGCACTTTCTCTCAAAAGTTTCAGCTGCTTGTTGTAAAATTTGAGGAATTGTACATTCTATAAAGTGTAATAACTGAGCGGGAGAAGAGGTTTCACAATGTACTGCATAATGTTTTTCAGGAGTATCTAACAATTTAAACACTCCTACATTTTTCTATTGTATCCACAGCTTTTTATAGCTGGTAAATAAACACCTTGTAACCACTCTTGCCACTTGGTAAAGACCTCATCGCCAACTACCATTGTTAAATTATACACATACATAACTGATTTATTTTTTTGCAAAGATAAGAATTATTTTGTAACTTTGCACTCAAAAATCACCATTAATTATAATAACATATGGCAAGTATTCGCAATTTAAAAAGAGACATCAACTATGTGTTGGGAGATATCATTGACGCTGTATATTTCACTGGTAAGATGCAAACTGAAGAAGGTAAAGCTCTTGTGGGAGAAATTCTAAAATGATTTTTGACTCTCTTATCGATAAAGTAGCTGACAAATCTGTAGAAAACAGAGGTGCACACCTCAAGCAAGTGAGAAAAAAGAGTTCGAAGAAAAAAGCAGGTGCTTTAATTGAAAAACTCAGCTCCTTATCGTAAATTTTTCTTTTGCTAAAGGCGTAGTACACCTTTAGCAAAGTTTTATCTTTTTAGCCCAAAAATAATAATGACTTTTACAACATATCCTTATCAGTGTTAGCATCATATTACTCTCTGGCTTCTTAATGAATGCTATGTCTGTAAAAAGAAGATAACAATATTTTTCGAACGAGCTGAAGCTGAACTAGCTTCCCTCTTACTACTGAAGAAACTCCTTTAAATCACAAAGAAGATTTTTAATAACTACAGAACATATGCTATTGACCTACCTGAAAAAAATTAGACTTTGCAGGCGAAAAAAAGTACCTATGGATGACCCTGATGTGTACGAACGATTAGACCGAGAATTTCTCGTGAATGTTTATTGGCAGTCTAACAGTTTGTTGTTATTCAAGCGCGCTAACAAATATTTCCCCATCATAGAACCTATACTCAAACGCAACAATATTCCTGACGATTTTAAATATTTAGCTGTTATAGAAAGCGGACTCACCAATGCTGTATCGCCTTCAGGGAGCTAGTGGTTTTTGGCAGTTTATGAAAGCTGCTGCTCAAGAGTACAGTTTAGAAGTAAGCGACCAAGTTGATGAACGTTATCACTTAGAAAAAAAGCAACGCAAGCTGCTTGTGATTATCTAAATAAAGCCAAACGTAGCACAGGTTCGTGGACTATGGCGGCAGCTGCCTATAACGCTGGTGTAGCAGGAATGAACAAACAGACTACTTTTCAGCAAACAAACAACTACTACGATTTGTACCTAAACAGTGAAACTTCGCGTTATGTATTCCGTATTTTGGCTGTAAAAAGAAATAATGAAATACCCTAAAAAGTATGGATTCATCTTCGATAAAAAAACACTTGTACAACGAATTACCTACTTATAATGTAATGGTAGATAGCACTATAGAAAAATCTTAGTGATTTTGCTAAAAAGTCAAAAATATCACTTACAAAGAGTTAAAAAAATTACAATCCTTAGCTACGTGATAGGAAACTTGACAACAAAGAAGGTAAAGTTTATTACATTAGGGTTCCTAAGAGATAAAGATTTAGGTGTTAGGGATTAGAATTTAGCAATTTGCAAATTTTTCTAATCCCTTTTTCTTTAGGAACAAACTGCTTTTAACACCTCAATATTTCCATTGGCGATCCAAAGATGTTGTGGCGTTATACTTGTGTTTTCATTAAGTAAATAATGCTGTAATAAAATATTTTTTGTTTGCCTAGCTACTGCATAACCTGAATCAATAACTTTGATATGAGGTGGAATAATTTTTGTATTTGGGGCAACAAATAGGGATAATGAGTACAACCCAACACTAAATAATCAATACCCTAAGGCTACCATTGGTAAAAAGATGATGGCGCAATAATTGAGTCATTTCAGGACTTTCTATACGGCCTGCTTCTATAAGATCTACCAACCCCTCGCCTACTTGTTCTATAATTTCTACTTGTTCCTCTTGTTTGAGATGTTCACTAGTTTTAGCAAAAGATCACTTGCAAGTGTACTACGAGTAGCTAAAACGCCTATTTTTTAGTTATACTCTGTAAACTCGCAGGCTTAATAGCAGGCTCTATACCGATAAAAGGTACTTCTTTATATTTATTTCTCAAATAAGAAATTGCATTAGTCGTACCTGTATTACAAGCTACTACTATAAGTTTAGCTTTTTGTGCTAACAAAAATTGAGTATTAGCATCACAAAGAGTTATAATTTCTTCCTTTGTTTTTCTCCATAGGGAGCATTCTTATTATCAGCCAAAAAGAGTACTTTCGTTAGGGCAATAGAGCATTGATTTCCTTCCAAATAGTAGTCCCTCCTATCCCTGAATCGAACAAACCTATAGGATCTTTACAGAATGTAACTTCACTCATTTTTAATTATCTTATTATAATGGATGCAGAAAATAAAAAGTGTTCACATAGCGAACACTTTTTGTAAATAAACAATTTTGTAATATGTGTAGTTTTCAATTAGAATCCTAATTTCTTTTTTTCACACTAGACATAGAGGTCTTCACCTGTAGCGACAATTACGCTTGAACCTGCGCTTGAATCTAATACATATTGCAATCCTTTTTCTTTTAGCGATATTTTCGATAGCAGTTTTTACTTTTTAAGCAAAGGTTCTACAAGTTCTTGTTGTTTTTTTGCAAACTTTCAGCAGCTGTTTGTTGAGTTTTGCGAATATTTTCTTCCATTGTTTTTAATTTCCTCAGATTTTTTTAAGGAACTCAGTTTCTCTTGCTTTTCTTTTGAGCGTCAGAGAGGGCTGCATACTCATTGTCATATTTCTGAGCTTTTTGCTTGCAATTCTTTGATTGCTGCTTGAATATCATTCATATAGCCTTGCTCCATTTTTCTTCAACTGAGCTTCTATAGATTTTTCTTTCAGGCATTTCTTCTAAAAAGTTTTTGCACATCTATATGGGCAACTTTTCACTTGTGCAGTGAGCATTGTTGTAGCTCCAAAAAAAGTAGAGCCAATGCAATCATCAATGTTCTAATGTTTCTCATCATCTTGTTTGTAATATTAGTTATTTTAAAATTTTTTTACTTAATTTGTTGTGCGAGTTTGTGTTCTCACTTCTTGTTGTTTTTGCAAACGTTCTGCTTTGTTCTTTTTCACGTTGTGTTTTTAAGGTTTCGCGTTCCTGTTGCATTTTCTGTACGCGTTCTGCTTTGCTCTTTTTCACGTTGTGCTTTTAAAGCTTCACGCTCTTGTTGTGCTTTTTGTTGGCGTTCTGTTTGTTCTTTTAGCTACGTTGAGCTCTAAAGTTTTCACGCTGTTGTTTCATTTCTTCTGTTTTTGCGCAAACGTTCTTGTTCATATTGCACTCGGCGTTCTTCACGAGCTTTTTCGGCTTCTTTGCGTTTTTTTACACGTTCTTCTACAAATTCAAAATCGTAACTTTCTTTTTAAGAGCTCTGCCATATCTTTATTGCGATCGGCAGCATTATCTTTTTCTTCAGGGCGCGAAGTACTACCTTACTAAGGTTGTGTTGCTCGTTAGAAAACAACATTGTCGCATCACTTTTTTCAAAAATAAAAGTCATACTTGCGCAATTTACCTATCTCTTGCACTATGTTGAACACTTGGTCTTGAATAGGCTTGGCGAGCAAAAAAACTTTTGATTGATGTACTCTCCATCTTTAGCATCAAACTTTTTGCTGTTTGTAGGCATTGAGGTTATATTCCATCAAAGCGATTTCTTCTTCCTTTATCTTTTATCAATTCAGGAGTAAGTAATGCTTTTTCAGCCTCTAACTTATCTTTTTCAGCTTGTATTTTAGTCAGGCGTTTTCTATCTCTGCTTGCCATTGTTCTACTCTGTAATGCAAACTGCTGGTTTGCTACTTTGTAGTCTTCCAAATTAGCCAAAATATAGTCCATATCCACATAGCCTATACGGGAAGGCTTCTGTGCAAATGAAAGTGTTATTGTTGCCAATAGCACTGCAAAAAGAACTGATAACTTTTTCATAGAAAATATCGTGCCAAAAATTAGAATTGTTGTCCAAAAATGAAATGAGTTTGCCAACCACTACGGTTTGTACTATTGGCAGGGATTATCAAATCCATAACCAAAATCAATACCTAACATACCAAATTGTGGCATAAAGAGTCTCAACCCTAAACCTGCTGAACGTTTGAGTTGGAAAAAGGATTGAAAGTTTGACAATCCATCGTGTACATTTCCTCCTTCGGCGAATGCCAAACCATAGATAGAAGCCATAGGTTTGAGAGTGATAGGGTAACGCAACTCTAATGAGAATTTGTTGAATACAGTTTCTCCACTATCTGAAGATAATCCGTAGTTCTCATAACCGCGCATTTGTATGTTTTTCACGACCATCCATACTATAGTAGCCCTAAACCATCGCCTCCCATAAAAGAAACGTTCGAAAGGTACTATACCACGATTGTTGTTATAAGCTCCGAGATAACCAAAGTCGGCTCCAAATTTCAATACAAACTTGCTGTACAAATTAGTATACCAAGCCGAAGTGAATTTGAATTTATAGAAATTCTAACCAGCGGAAGCGTTCTTGGTCTATAGAAGCTATTTTTGTCGCTATCGTTATTCGCAATAGCTGTGTACGATCCTCTAACAACTTAGCGTAATTCACTCCATTAAACAAAAGAATAAGGAGGGGTAACCTTTGCGCTGATAGTAAAAGCTACTACCCGTCATTGGATAGATAGGGTTAGGTCCGCTAGAATTACGTGATAGAGCAATAGTGTAAGCAAAAGAGTTAGATGAACCATCTTTGAAAGTAAAGAGTCCCTAAATTAGGATAATCTTTTCAAAATCGTAGTGTTTATAAGTGAGTGTGTGAGCGATTTGGAAAATAGTCATCTGGAACTCTAAGACGTTTTGCTAATCCTAAACTAAACTCAGTGATATATACGCGACGGCTTTTTATCTACATCATAACTTCTATAGCTATAACCAAATTGTTCAGTACGGCTAAAATGATACTGAGAACTGCACTGGTTGTTTACCTCCCATCCAAGGTTCGGCAAATGAGAATCCATAAGTGCGATAGTATCTACTCACTTGCAAGCTGAGTGATAAACTTTGTCCGTCACCCATAGGTACAGGACGATAAGCCTTTCTATTGAATATATTTTTGATGGAGAAGTTGTTGAACGATAGAGCTACCGTTCCAATAAAAGAACCTCCTCCATAACCACCTTGTAATTGTACCTGACTTGAACCTGTTTCGGTAAGGTTATACTCTATATCTACTGTTCCTGCATTAGGATCGGCATTTTTGAAATCAGGATTGATATTTTTGAGCATCAAATAGTTGTAATTGACCTAATTCACGCACAGTACGCACTACGGCATCTTTTGCTATATAGGTAACCAGGGCGTGTACGCAATTCACGATAAATCACATAGTCGTTTTGTTTTTCGTTACCTTTTACTGTTATTTTATTGAAATAAGCAGGTTTCCCTTCTACAATACGTATCTCAAAAATTGATTGTATCATTGACGACTGAAGTTTCTACAGGGTGTACTTGAGAGAAAAAGGTAACCACTATTTTGGTATAAGTTAGTAATGTCTTCGGCATCGGGTTTGGTATTGTCTTGCACACGTTTTTTTGAGCAACACTCCGTTATACACATCGCCTTTTTAATGCCCAAAATTTGATTGAGTACACGGTCGTTGTAGACTGAGTTCCCCAAAAAGCGGATATCACCGAAATAATAACGTTTGCCCTCTTCTACAGCAATATTTAAACTTACATTACCATCTTTTTCTTTGATGAGAGAATCGCTTACTACACGAGCGTCGCGGTAACCTTTTTCTTTATAGAAATCAATCAGATTTGTAAGATCTTCCTCATAGTTCTTTTTTTCACATACTTAGAACGTTTCCAAAAAGCGGCCAAACTGTATTTGTTTGGTTTTGAGTTTTTTACGCAACTTAGCTGAAGTGAACTGCTGATTGCCCTCAAAAACGATTTTTATCTACTTTCACTTTACTACCTTTATCAATATGGATAAGCATATCCACTCCGTTCGCATCAGTAGTATCTACCTTAGTATCAATAGTTACTTTAGTATTTAGGTAACCATCTTTTTCGATATTTATTGGTGATATAGTTTCTAGTATTAGCAATCAAACTTTCATTTACTTTAGCACCTTTTTAATATCTGCATCTTTGAGGAGAGTTTCACCTTTTTCTGTCCAATACCTGATACTTTTTACATTTACAAGAGAAGGAGTTTCTTTTAATAGCTAATTCTAAAAATACTGTATCACCCTCTACCCTTTTGATATAGATATTGATATCGCTAAACAACTTATAACTCCATAATTTATGGATAATTGCACTGAACTTCTCACTAGGGATTTCAATTTCACATCTCCAACCTTCAAACCAGAAGTAGTGAGGATTGTTTGTTCGTTATAACGCTTGGCACCAGTAACTTCAATGCCACCTATGGTGTATTTTTTCCTTGTCCTAATGATATTCTTTTCTTCTTGTGCATTCACAAAGACTTTACCAAAGCCAAAAAGGCGAGTAATATAATTTTTTTCTCAGCATAGTTTTTACGTAAGTTGTTCGCTTGTTTTTCCAAATCGTCTTTCTTCTCTATTTTGATAATTGAGGAGTGCATCCTCTAAATGTTTTTGTAAAATCTGGCCATAGTACCTCAGCAAAAATAGAGTTCGGCATAGGCTATTTGCCATAACAAAAAAGTTACTAATACGATATTCTCCACTAGTGCGGATGAGCAAATCTACATCGGGCAAATTATTAGTGTACAAATGTTGTTGTAGTGTTTTGCTCGGTGATAGCATCGGTAGTTAATTTGCCGTCTTTTCACCTTAGTGGCAATCTGTTTTTACAGCGGTAAGCAATTCCTCACGAGCCCCATAACTAAGGGGCTAAAGTGAGTGTAACTCCTGTGTTGTATTTTAGTTTATCAATAGTAGCTAGCAGTGTTTCACGAGCTTTGGGTGGAAAGCGGCCCAAATTGCCTATAGTATTCAATTTCACATTGTTTTTCAGCAAACTATCCACCTCTTTTTAAGAACTTCACTAATAATTCCATCAAGGCTTTTTACTTCTAAAGCAGGACGATTCCAGTTTTCAGTAGAAAAAGCGTACAAGGTAAGATAAGGAATTTCGTGTTCTACACAATATTCGACTACCTGCCTTACGGTTTGTACACCTTTTTCATGACCAAAAAGCTCTGAGCAAAACCTTGTTTTTGCCCAGCGCCCATTGCCATCCATTATAATAGCCAAGTGTTTCGGGTATTTGGTTATTTCCATTGAATTATTATTTTCTACAGTAACAAGGCCATTCTCCAAAAAGTATAGGTAAGGGACAGTCCTGAAAGGGTGTACCAATCATAACTTCTACCTATATTTCCAAACACGAAGGGGCGGTTTTTAGGAGCCGTACCATCTAAATTATTTGTAAAGGTAAAGTGAAACATCACTTCAGCTGCTAATACTAATCGATTTGTAATCTTAGTTTTTCACATCAAAAGCTACTGGGATTGCAAAGTCGAAATCTCGTCGAGAAGTATCAATAGCTTTGCAGGTGTAGGGTAAGCAGGGTCAAAATACAAATCATCATCTCAAAATCCTGTAATACCTCCAAAAATATAAGGAGTAATAGGGCGATCGAGCAAATTTTTGATTTTTGTAATTAAAAATGCCATTCAACCCTACAGTCATATCGGTAACATCGGTATGAAAAGAGAATTGACGATTGCGTTTTCCTGGTATATCCGATTGGGCATCGTTACCACTAAGAGCAGTTTTTAGTTATCTGCACGCGAGCAGACATACGTCTCATGGAGTTCCATTTAAACAGTCCTCCAAAAAGCAAATTCATTAGGGATCACATAGTGAGTACGACCAATATCAGCAATGGGGTTACTTCCTCCAGGAACCCCCTAATTCATATTGCTGAGCTGAAGCGAATTGCGCCATCAATAATACTATGAGTACGATGTGTATTTTTGTACATATATACTATTCTATGCAGGCGCAAATATAAGTGTTTTATATGACATAACACTCATTATTTGCCATTTTTTTATTTTTATTTAACACTTTTATTTTTCAGAAAAACACCTATATGATTGATTTAAAAACATACGCTATAAACTACTCTTTTTATAAAAACACATTATAAAAAGCTCACCAAGATTGTGCCAAAACAGCAAGATTGACTATAAAAATAACTTTTGCCAAAGGTCATAGCGTTATAAGCAATAGCTTTGGCAAAGTTTTATTAGTTATTAATAATTTATTTTATGCGTGAATAGCACGATTTTCAGTAGCTGCTAAGGCGGCTTCTTTTACAGCTTCGGTAAAAAGTAGGATGTGCATGACAAATGCGAGCAATATCCTCAGCGCTAGCGCAGAATCTCATAGCTGTAACAGCTTCAGCGATCATATCGGCAGCACGAGCCCCAATAATATGCACCCCTAACACTTGGTCAGTTTGGCTATCAGCTAAACTTTTGACAAAAAACCATCGGTATCCATACTGGCACGAGCACGCCCCAAAGCACGAAAAAGCAAACTGACCTACTTTATAAGCAACTCCATCGGCTTTGAGCTGTTCTTCAGATTTTCCTACTGAGGCAACTTCAGGCCACGTATAAACCACCCTGGTATGAGATTATAGTCGATATGAGGTTTTTTGTCCGGCGAGTTGTTCCACTACCAATACCCCTCTTCTTCAGCTTTATGAGCGAGCATAGCCCCTCGTACCACATCGCCTCATAGCATAGATATTAGGGTACATTAGTTTTGCAAGTGATCGTTTACTACTACCCTACCCCTGTTCGTCTTTTTGTACGCCAGCAGCTTCAAGATTAAGCTCACGAGTATAAGGAAGACGACCGACGGCTACCAAGCAGTAATCACCTTCTAAACTAATAGTTTCCCTTTAGGAGAGATTGCTTTTACAGTTACTATATTACCGTCGCGAGTAACTTCGGTTACTTTATGGCTTGTATAGATGTTAAAAACCTTGTTTTTAAGCACTTTAGTGAGTTCACGCCCTAAACCTCTATCCATTGTAGGGATAATACTATCGGTGTATTCCACTACTGATACTTTTAGCCCCAAGGCGGCTATGACACTTGTCCTAATTCCAAACCTATCACCCCACCCCTATTACGATAAGGTGTTTAGGTACTTCTTTAAGTTTGAGAGCTTCGGTAGAGGTAATCACACGTTCTTTATCAAGTTTGATAAAAGGCAAAGTTGCGGGTTTAGAGCCTGTAGCGATAATAGCATATTTTGTTGTTATAGTTTCGGAAGTTCCATCTGAAGCTGTTATTTTTAGTTCAGTAGGGTGATTCAAAACTACCAACTCCTGTAAAAACATCAACTTTATTTTTCCATCAAAAATTCACTCCTGCGCAGGTCTGTTCTACTACAGTTGCCTTGCGAGCTATCATTTTCTAAGCTAAATTTTACCTCTCAGCAATTTCGATACCGTGAGCCTCAAGATGTTGTGTTACTTCCTCGTAATGATGAGAGGAATCGAGTAGGGCTTTAGATGGAATACAACCTACATTGAGGCAAGTACCTCCCAAAGTATTGTACTTTTTCTATAAGGGCAGTTTTGAGCCCAATTGTCCAGCGCGAATAGCAGCCACATAGCCTCCTGACCTGAACCAATAATTACAATGTCGTACATTTTCATAATAGTTACTATTTAATTGTCAATCTGTTTTTTTATAATTCTATTTGATATTGCAACACAAAAAGTACCCAATCGAGTACTCACTTTTTTATCAGTAGTACTGAAAATAGGGCGGTTCTCATAAGCTAAAGAGAGTTTTGCTTTTTGTCCTTTGAAATAGGTATTTACCCCTACAGAATAAATATTCACATTGCTATTTAGGGCTTTTATAGTTTGCAAACCGCCAACTTGCATTAGGTTGCACACGGATATCACAATTTTTCCCATTTGGGGAGCAGATATCCAAATTGCAAAAACAAACTGCTACCTGTACCTACCGCAGGAGTATCATTACCTTTTTCCATTAAGAGAAGTTCCCCTCCAAAAAAATACTGTTGGCTCCTACAAATCTTATATAATCATTTCCTAAATAGATATTATTGAAGCCCTACTATGCTGTAATAGCATCATTGCGTTCGGAAATAGGGGTGTCTATAAAGAAATCAACAGCTAAAATTGAAGTAATCGCGATAAGAAGTAGTTGTAGTATTGGTAAAAGTTCTCACTTTAGCTTGATATTCATATCCTAATCCTAGGTTCATAATATGTTTGTTTCCTATGTAAGTACCAGTACCTCCGCTGGTGGGGAGAAGACCACTTTCGTTGTCCCAAAATTCATATTTTAGGTAAGCCGAAGTAAAGGGTTGAGGATGCCCTTTGCTGTAATTGAGAGAAGATGGAGGTGTTGTTGAATTTTGTAAAGCGATAAAATAGTCGATTTTCCCTAACTGTCCTTTAGCATAAAGGCCTATTCTACGCCCCATATCATCGAGGTGATTGAGGGTGTTGAGGTAATAAACAGAAGGGTCGAGGGTGAGCATAGAAGCATTAGAAAATCCATTAGAATAACGTCCAGCTCCACGGAAAGTAGTTTTAGCTACTCCAATACTCAATTTTTCGCTAAAAGTATACTGACCTAACGCATCAAGCAGACGGAAATCACTACTTCTAAGAGAATTTTTGATTTAAGTTGTTGTTCCCCATCAAAATATAGAACAACCACTTCTTTTCTACTTGAGCATAAGGTACCTAAACGATAACGACGTACTGAAAGATCGAAGACATTGTTCACAGCTTCTCCATTCACTGTCGTACCAGGATTAGTCTCTGTATAGCGTGCCCAAAACTGAGCACGTGCAATACCTTGAATGAAAGTATTGCCTTCATCGTCAAAAATTATGGCGTAACAATTGAGCAGAAGCAGGAATTGCTGTCCATAAAGCTACTAAAAACAGTATTTTTCATTTTTGGTTGTATTCAATAAAAATTACTATAGACCCCGCAAAGATATAACTTTTTCTTATTTATCACGTTCTATTTGCAATTATTTCTTATTTTTGCGCTCTAAATAGATTTTATCCTTCATTGAATGAATTATATAGAATACACTTTTACCATTGCCCCTATGGGGGTTGCTTCTGAAATATTAGTAGCTGAACTGGCTGAAGTAGGCTTTGAGAGCTTTGTAGATACTGAAACCGGTTTGCAGGCTTATATACAAGAACCTCTTTGAATGCTGATATACTTTTCTGACATACAAATACTTCAAAGTGAGGAGTTTCAAAATCACCCTACACACATCAAACTATTGAACAAGTGAATTGGAATGAGGAATGGGAAAAACACTTCGAGCCTATCACTGTAGACAAGCAATGTACTGTGCGAGCCACTTTTCACCCTGAAGCCCATACCCCTTATGAGATTGTGATTGACCCCAAAATGAGTTTCGGCACTGGTCATCACGAAACTACTTATATGATGTTGCAATTTCTTTTAAAGGAAGAACTCAAAGGCGAAAAAGTGCTTTGATATGGGTTGTGGCACGAGCGTACTTGCTATTATGGCAGCCAAACGCGGTGCTACTGAGGTACTCGCCATTGATGTAGATGAATGGTGTGTAGAGAACTCCATAGAAAACGTAGAGCGCAATAGTTGTAAACACATAAAAGTACAGCTAGGAGATGCTTCTTCACTAGCTAATGAAAAAGACTTCGACCTTATTATTGCGAATATCAACCGCAATATTCTCTTAAACGATATACCGCAGTATGTACCAGCCCTCAAAAGCAGGAGGTACCCTCTTGCTCAGTGGTTTTTATAAGGAAGATATTCCACTTATCCGTGAAAAAAAGCGGAAGTATACAGTTTGCAATACATCGAGCACTTAGAGCGCAACAACTGGGTTGCAGTAAAATTCAAAAAACAAGCCTAATGAATACTTTTGCCGATAGAGTTATCAACTTCAACACATTTGGCATACAACGATGCCCTGCCTAAGGGTTTTGATGTGCTCAATCCTTATATGGATAACCCTGAAACTATGGAGGTAATGCGTGCTTTTTATCACAAATTCTACAACGATAACCGCCAGCGGAAATTCATTATAGGTATCAATCCCAGTAGGTACGGAGCAGGGGTTACAGGGGTTCCTTTTACTGATACCAAGCGATTGGAAAGCGAGTGTGGTATTGTGATGAAATCGGCACATACCCACGAAGTATCATCGGTTTTTATGTATGATATGATAAAAGCATACGGTGGCGTTACTAAGTTCTACAATGATTTTTATATCAATTCACCTTTCCCTTTGGCTATTGTGCGAAAAAGCTAAAGATGGCAAGTGGCTCAATGCTAATTATTACGATGATGAGGCGCTTTTTTTAAATCAGTAAAGGGAGTATATGATAGAAACTTTAAAAAAACATATCGCCTTAGGTGTAGACACTCAGAAGGTATTCATTTTAGGCAAAAAGAACGCTACTTTCTTAGAAAAGTTGAATAAAGAGACTGCTTTTATTTGGAGAAATGGTAGTATTGGAACACCCTCGCTTTATTCAGCAGTATAAATCAAAAAGAGAAAGAGCTGTATATCGATAAGTTTTTAACGAGTTTTTGAAATATAGACAATGAAACAATACGATGTTTTGGTGATAGGTAGTGGGCTTTTCGGGGCTCTTTTCGGCTTTACTCTTGGCAAAAAGCAGGAAAAAGCGTGTGTGTATTGGAGAAAAATGAGCAGTATGGAGGTAACCTACAAACTTTTGTGCGCAATAATACGCTATTTGATACAGGAGTGCATTACATAGGAAGTTTTGCTGAAGGTCAGGTGTTATACGAGTATTTTTAGAGATGTAGGTATTGCCACTCATCTTTCGGTAGAACGCCTTGATATAAAACGGCTACGACCGTATTTGTTTTATGATACACCTAACGTGATGTATCCTCACGCTCAGGGGTATGAGAATTTTGTACAACAACTCCTCGCCTACTTCCCCAATGAAAAAGAAAAGCCTTAGAAGCGTACGCCCACACAATGCAATCTATTTGCGATAAGTTTCCTCTCTACCGTCATAAACAAGCCGTAGCCGATTACGATGTGCATACACTTTCTTTTAAAACTCTTAGACTTCCTCAATGGTATTACTACCAATGACCGACTCAAAGCGGTGCTCTTAGGCTCTAACTTTCTCTATGGAGGCGTTGATGAGCAGACACCTCTGTATGTACACGCACTATCGGTCAACTCTATATAGAAAGCGCTTGGCGACTCACACAAGGAGGAAGCCAAATCACCCACTTACTCATTGAGAAACTACGTCAATATGGTGCTGACCTTTTTCAAGCAAAAGGGAGGTTATGGGTTTTGAATACAGTGAGGGAAATACTATCAACATAGTACTCACTCAAGCAAGGAGAGCAGTTTACTGCAAAACAAATCATCTCGGCTATAGATGTAAAGCAACTGCTCAACATCACAGGCAAAACGCCTTTTTAAGCCTTCTTTTTACAAACGCGTGTAGGGCTTACAACCTACGGTTGCTGCCTTTTCATTGCATTTGGTACTCAAAGCAAATGCTTTTCGCTACTTGCCCCTATATGTGTATTGGTTTAAGGACAATAACAGTGTCTACCACGCTACTAATTACGCTACTAATGACTTCCCGATTTCGTATATGCTCTCTATGAATCCACCCAAGGACGGCGGAGAGTATACTGATAATGTTACTATCCTCACCTATATGAATGCCAATGAACTGCATCGCTGGCAAGATAGTTTTACTACCAATACCGAGGGTAACCCAAGAGGCAACCAATATGAAGTTTTCAAACAACAACGTGCTATGGATTTATTAGATGTAGTTGCTCAACAATTTCCTACACTCAAAAAGTGCTATTGCTCATTACTACACCTCTACCCCACTCACTTACCGCGATTATATAGGAAACCCTACGGGAGCATTGTATGCTACAAAAAACGCTAACCATATAATGGAAAGCGTTTTTTTATGCCACAAACTCACATCAAGAATTTGTATGTTACAGGGCAGAGTGTTGCAATGCACGGATTAGTAGGAGTTACTATCAGTGCGGTGCTTACCTACCAAATTTTGATGCGGTCTTCAGGTTTTTTTATAGAGTTTATCACCTTCTTTTACATCAAAGGCTTTATACCAAGCGTCTACATTCACAAGCGACTGAATGAACGGAAATATCCAGGACTGTGAGGGTCGGTTTTTTACTTGGTTTTGTAAGGTATTTATCAGTAGAAAGCGTACGCCATACAGTACCCCAAGAGATAAAGAAACGTTGATCTTGAGTAAAAATTGCTTATTTTATCTACATTACCTTTGTCTTTTTAAAGTACATTTGCAAAAGCATCAAAAGCGATGTTCACCCCACCAAGGTCGGCTATGTTTTTCACCACTAGTGAATGTTCCATTTACAAATACTCCTTTTTACAGGTTCGTATTGGTCGTATTGTTTTAGCAAGGGCTTGGGTAGCATTCTCAAAGTTCTTTTTATCTTCAGCAGTCCACCAGTTTTGCAAGTTGCCATCACCGTCAAATTCAGCACCACTATCGTCAAATCCGTGTGTCATTTCGTGACCTATTACAGCACCAATACCACCGAAGTTCACCGCAGGGTCGGCTTCGAAATTGAAGAAAGGAGGTTGCAAGATAGCCGCAGGGAACACGATTTCATTATACAACGGATTGTAGTACGCATTCACTGTTTGAGGTGACATACTCCATTTGGTTTTATCTACAGGCTTGCCTACTTTTTCTAAACTCTTTTGGTAAGCCCATTCATTCACACGTTGCAAATTAGTGTAATATACACTTTAGCAGCTGGTTCAATGGTCAATTTAGAGTAGTCTTCCCATTTATCTGGGTAACCTACTTTCACTGTAAATTTATTGAGTTTAGCCAAAGCTTTTTCCTTAGTAGCATCTGACATCCAAGTTACATCTTTTGATATGCTGTGCAAAGCTCTTTTTGAGATAGTCTACCAAAGTAACCATTTCTTCTTTAGCTTTAGGTGGAAAATACTTTTCTACATACAATTTACCAAAGGCTTCACCCAAAATACCATTGATCACACTTAGCGCGCGTTTGTTCATTGGACGTTGTTCTTGTTGTCCTTGCAACTCCTTGCTATAGAAGTTAAAAGAAAGCTCATCAAGTTCTTTTGGTAAGGTTGCTAGCATTATCGGCTACTAATTGGTATTTAAGGTAATCTTTGATAAGAGGCAAGTTCTTTTCGTTGATAAACTTATCATATTGTTTATACAAACGAATTTCAGAAATAACCACTTTATCAGTATTTACGCCTACATTTTTTTAAGAAGTTGAGGCAAGTTTATATTTTTCACTAACTTGCTAAGTTCAGCCATTGTTTGAGGATTGTAGCTAAGGTTAGGATTACGGTCTTCCTCATTGGTGAGCATCAATTTGGCTATAGAGCGCTCAAAATCTACCATTTGTTTAGCTTTTTCGGCAGCTTTGTCGTCTTTTTAGCACTTTGAAGATAGCCATTACATAATCTTGATACTTTTTGTAAAAGCCTCAGTATTTTTCCTTATTGTCTTTTTGGTAGTAATCGCGCCCCATACCGATGCTAAAATTACCGAGATAAACGGTATTCATATTAGAATCTTTCATATCGGCATATACCCCCAAGCACAAATAGGGTTTTCACCCTCAGGAGTTACCTCTTCTAGATATTTTTTTGAAGGTCTGCAAGAGTTTTGATATTATCAATTTTGGTAAGAAGTCCTTCAATAGGTTTGAGTCCTTCGGCATCGCGTTTTTTTCCAATCGATAAACGATTCGTAGAGGTCTTTTATTTTCTGACCTTCAGTACCCTGAGCAAAGTTTTCTTTGAGAAGGTTATCCAAGATAAGCAAACAATTCTCATCAGTTTTCTCACGGAGGATATGGAAAGAGCCCCATGTAGGTTTATCGGCTGGTATTTTGGCTGTTTTAGCCCAAGTGCCGTTCACATAATTGTAGAAATCATCTTGCGGACGCACTCGTAGTGTCCATTTCAGCAAGGGAAAGCCCCTTTGTCAGCATTTTTTTGTCTGTCATTGCATTTTCTGATTTTTGTTATTTCCGCCACAAGCAACGATGAGTGCTGCCGACGAAAAACAACAGTGCGGTTTTTACTGTTTTTCTCATTGTTTTATGTATTAATTAATTGTATCCGTTTATTTTAGCATCTATAGTATTGATATTACAATTTTCAAAATACACTTCTCCAAAATTTTTAGTTGTGTATTGGTTTTTCTGATGTTTTTTTATTCCATCTACTTTTTGTTACAATCCCATAGCGATGTAAGAAAAAAATCTTCAGCAAACTTGTTGTACTTAAAAAGTAACATAGTGATCTACATCTATTTCCTGTCTCTCCTCATCATAATTATGCTCTGTAAAAGTTAAATTCAAGGGTAAAAATACTCATCTTTACACACTATCCTCTTTAGAGAATAAGTGCGATAACAGAGGTAAGGACTAATAAGTAATTTATAATTTTTTTCTCAGGACGATCGCGACTACCCCCACTGAGTAAAATCACTATAGGAGAAAAGTTGATGTTTTGATCTTCTTCCTTGTTGAAAACAAAAAAATAAAATCATCTTCATCATCTTTGTTAAAAATCAAAAAGTATAGGTATTATTTAGAGTATACTGTTTAAAAAGATTCTATACGTTTTACTAAATCAGTTGTTTTTCTATATGGCATATCCCATTATAAGTTGCCATAAGACTATTGAGGTATTCCCGACGTCTATCCTCCGCTGTATTTTCATCTTTTTCATTATTTACTTCAAAAAATAGCATCTTTTTATCCATTTGCCATCTTTTAGAAGATAGGTTACTTCTTTGTAAGGAAGAATTTTTATGGTTGAAAACATCAGAATCACTCTTTTCTTTTTGAGATATTTCTTATCAATAACAGAAATTAATATATCAAAAACATTCATTGATTTCCTCATTAGAAAAGATTGTGAATCAGCTGGGTTACTTTTGTCTTCTTCAAAAACTTTAGAAAAATCCCATAAAAATATACGTATTAAATTTTTTTCAGTTTTAGGAACTAATGTGATATTCACTTGTCCAAAAAGCATTGTTGTAGGTGGTATAGTCATTAACTTTATTAAAAATAAACAGAATCATAATCGGGATGTTCTTCAGCACGAAAAAGTAGTTTCTCTAATGAGTTTGTAGAGTTCTTCTTCAATTTTAGGCGTGATAGGTTCTTCGGTGATTGTTGTTGAGGTACAAGCACAGAAATACAGAGATAATAGTATAAAAACATTTTAAATACATAAACAATTATCTGATACCAAAATTTACTCCTTTGTGTTCTCCCAATCCATAATAATGCTTTGAAGTTATAGATAAGTGGTTCCCACTCTAATGGATTGATTTTGTCTCCCTCCATCACCAAATAGTCTTCAGCATAGTACTTGTACTATTTCCAACTCTACAATTGCATACGTATCGCGGTCATTCACTTGTTTTACTATAGCTTCTGCTTGCATAGGGCACTCGGCTATGCGTGGAGGACGTACTTTTTCTGAGGGGCAATTAGGGTAAATCCTCCAATACTAAAACTTGTCATCTGTATATGTGTATTTATCCTTTTTCACATCAGGCACAGGGGTTTTGAGCAGTATAAGGACCTATTGTATCTACTTGCTCCCACATAGCCGCTGTAGGAAAATTGAATACCACTTCAGGCACTTCCATTACATTATGATAGACTTTGTTCAGTTTCACAAGGGCTATTACAGCATTTGTACCTATAGTAAAAACTACACGAAATAGGAGTTATATTGGCTTTTCCTTCTTTGTCTATCGTGCTGAGAAGCACTATAGGAAAAACCATAATAAAAACATATTGGGTAAAAAGATTTCATACTATTTTTATTTGATTGCACAAAGGTAAGATAACAATGAACAATGAAAAGAATAAAAAAACTTTGCCAAAGTTTCAATTTTGGCAAAGTTTATCACTCGTAATTTATAATTTGTAACTCGTAATTAAAAAATGCTGCTTTTACTTTTTCTACAAAAATCTAATTTTTCCCAAGTAAAGAGCTCTACTTCTATCGTTTTTGTTTTTGTGATAAGGTGATGAGAATACTTTGGTTACAACCTCAGGGTACGCCCCTATATGTCCGTAAGAAGCTGTCTCGCTGTAGATAGGATTGCGCAATTTTAGGCGTTGTTCTATATCATACGGACGCAATGGGAAGATTTCTTGTATAGCTATTTCACCATCAGTGAGGGTTCACTTTTGGCAGTACCATAAGTATTTACATACACACCTGTAGGCTCAGCTACCCCCTATGGCATAACTCACTTGTACCAATATTTCATCGGCAACACCTGCTGCTACTAAGTTTTTAGCGATGTGACGCATAGCATACGCCGCACTGCGGTCTACCTTGCTCGGGTCTTTACCAGAGAATGCTCCCCCACCGTGTGCTCCTTTACCACCATAAGTATCCACGATGATTTTTGCGACCAGTGAGCCCTGTATCGCCGTGGAGGGACCTCCAATCACAAAAATACCTGTAGGGTTGATGTGATAAATAATTTTATCGTCGAAAAAGGTGCGTATTGAGGATACTTTTTAATCACACGCGGAATGAGAATTTTTCACGATATCCTCTTTAATTTTTGAAGCATTTTCTTTTTCGGTATCAAAGTCGTCGTGCTGGGTTGAAATCACAATAGTGTTCACACGCACCGGCTTGTTGTCATCGCTATACTCAAGAGTTACCTGACTTTTTAGCATCGGGGCGCAAATAGGTAATTTCCTTGTTTTTCACGGCGTAATGCTGCCAATTCTCTCAGCAAAGCGTGTGAAAGGTCTAAAGCGAGTGGCATATAATTTTTCGGTTTCGTTCACCGCATAACCAAACATCATACCTTGGTCGCCAGCACCTTGTTCTTCAGGTTTTCCGCGGTCTACTCCTTGATTGATATCAGGTGATTGTTCGTGAATAGCCGAAAAGTACCCACACGATTTGGCTTCAAACATATAGTCGCTTTTTGGTATAGCCAATTTTCTCAATCACGTTGCGCGCGATTTGTTGTACATCGATGTAAGTGTTTGATTTTTACTGCCAGCCAATATAACCTGACCGGTAGTTACTAATGTCTCGCAAAGCCACTTTAGAGTGGGGGTCGAAAGCGAGGAAGTTGTCAATAAGTGCATCGCTAATTTGGTCAGCGATTTTGTCTGGATGTCCTTCTGAAACGGACTCAGAGGTAAATAAATATCCCATTGATAATTATGATTTAGCAGGGGACGCCATTGTAAAGAAGAACTGTTTTAGCATTTTTTTGGGGGAACACCCAAGAGGTTGCAATCAGTACAAATTTGTCCTCTTTGTTATTAATTGGCGGCAAAGTTACGAATATTTTATCAATTAACAAATTTTGGAAGTTAGTGGTTTGTTTTTATAAACGTTGGGAAATTAGTTATTTTTTATAATTTATTTCAAAGAGAGTTTTTTAGAAATTAAAAAGTATCTTAAAAAGTCTTAGAGGAGTTGGAATTATTATTTTTATGTATTGTTGATTGTAATAATTTACATCCTACATATTTTTGAAATTGGGATGTGCATTTCTATAGAAACAATCCCAATAACTAGCAATACGGCTTTCTATACGCTTTTTGGTAGAGAGGGTTTTTACGAAAGAAGACCTTTTAATTTATCACGAGTGTTATTAGGAAGTTCGCGGTGAAGCACTTCTAATATTTCTATCACATAATCACCAATAAGTTTGGCTATAAAGGGCAAGGCAAAATCTTCTTTTTACTGTTAACAATTTCCTTAGGTAAAATTCTCTTAAATGACCATTACAATGACACAAATATAAGCAATTAAGCATTTGTTCTTGAACTAAAGTCAGGTTTTGAGTGTTGAATTCTCCAAAATAGATTCTTTGAGGTAACTCTAAAAAACTTCCCATTGAAGCAAACGACTTCCATTCCTATAGTTTTGAAGCTCTTAGGGTCATTTTGCTGTAGAAAATCTGCAATTTTATCAGCATCTTTGTGTAAATAAGAAGGGAAGGCTTTTTGTATCATTATTTGTCTTATTTTTGTAAAGGAGAGGTATCATAACCCAATGATTGCAAAAAAGTAAAACCATTTAAAGGAGCTGTTTTGTTACTACCTGTCCAACCTTGTGTTTCTGCCCAATCAATAAGTTTGGGGATGTATTTAGGTTCATTAAGGTTAATATTATCCTCAGTTTGTGTATTTTTTTATTCAACAAATTGATGTTCCCATTGAGGGGTTGCCCCATAAACTCATCTTCAATGGTAATAAAATCAATACACAAGGGCGTATTTTTCTCTCCACTTAAGAAAAATACGCACAGAAAGTAATGAGGCATTATCTCCTTTAGTGTTGTAAGCAGTATTTACACGATATAAATACTCTTGACTTTTTATGAACTAATTTTGCGTAATTTCTGTTTCATAATTATTTTTATTTAACGCCTTTTTCATCAGCCCATTTGTGATATTTTTTTAGCTTCTTGAGAGTGTTGCAAAAAGGTGCGTGAGAACTTGTGATAACCAAAATTTTCAGTATCAGCAGCAAAGAAGAAATAATCGTGTTGTTCGGGATTGAGTACCGCCTCAATAGACGAAATATCGGGCATAGAGATAAGACCTATAGGCAAAACCGTAATTTTTTTATAAGTATTATAAGGATTTTCTAAACTTGTATGCAATCCTGTAACGCGTTTAACCACAAGAGTATAGTCATTTAAATGGTTTTTATAGCCAAAAAAATGGCAGTAGGGTCGGCTTGTAGCATCATATTGCTATGCAAGCGGTTGAGGTAAACTCCGGCAATGCGTGGGCGCTCATCAACTTTAGCAGTTTCTTTTTGTACGATAGAAGCCAATATACTGACTCCTATAGGTGTAAGGTCTTGCGTTTTGGGCTTGAGCTTTGCGTTCAGGCGTCCAAAAAAACGTTCATACTCTTTTGAGCATACGGTCGCGAAAGTCTTCGGCTGAGGTATTCCAATAAAACTCATAGGTATTAGGAATGTACATCGCCAATGCAGTAGCATCGGTGAAACCGTTTTCTTTGAGGAAGTTAGGGTTTAAGAAAGCACGCATTAGAGTAGTGCTATCGGGTTCTATTTGAGTAGCAATGCGCCCAGCAAAATCTTCTAATCGCTCCTGATTGTTGAATTTGAGTTTTACAGGAGTATTGCGATTGCGGAGTGTGCGCACAATATCTATATTGGTAGCCCCTTTTTTGATGATGTATTTACCTGCTTTCACTTTATCAGCATAGCCCATACGCTTGGCTACTTGAGTAAAAGAGGTAGGGTCTTTCAGTAGCGGACTCATCACGTGTAATACCTCGCTAAAATCAGCTCCTGTAGGGATATATACTATTTCTTCTTTGAGTTTTGAAAGGCTGTATTGCCTACCAATACAGCGCGATAAATAAAGAAGCCTACTACGGCTACAGCGGCTATAACCGCTCCTATAATCCATTTTTCATAGTTGTTTTATTTTAAAATTTCCATTCTATGGTTTTGTCTTCTTTTTCTCGAAATTCCTTTTTCTTTAGCAATCTCATTTTGTAGATGCTTAGTATACCGACCGAAGTTCAACAAGGTTTCTAAACTAAGTGCTCTGTAAGTTTGTTTGATTTCTGAAATAGTCATTGATTTCTATCTTTTAAACAACTGATACCCCCATTTAGGGATGAGATAAACGCCTATGAGGCAGGTTACCATTACAGGAGAATAAGAATGAGTGAAATAACTTATGAGGATATGCCATACCAAGAAGAAAGTCAATCCTGCGAGGTATATCCCAAGAGCAATTCTTGTAGCTTTTTCGCTCTTTCGACATAAAAAAGCAATAAGAACTACGACTGCTATTTGTCCTATAGAAGCCCACACAAAATATTCAGGGTGTTCATTAGCTAAATGAGCATTCTCAGCAATTCTGGGGAGTTGCAACCATTGAGGTATCTTATCTACAAAGTGAATATACCATTGCCAGAATGAAATGCTTTCTTCTACTTGATGCAAAGCGTGTAGTCCCATTATAGGTAACCACAAATGTATATATCTATTAGTTTGCATTTTGCAAATCTTTTATCTGATGGCAAAGATACTAAAAAGAAAAACCGAAAAACTTTATACTATAAAAAGTACCAAATCTTCGGTTTTAAAAAATATTATGAATACAAAAATTCTATAACATACGTCTATTCTTGACGTGGTTTTTTGGTTATTATTGTGTCCTTTAGGGCGGTCGTTACGAGGTTTACCATTGTATGGTTTTATCCGATTTTGGACGGTCTTCTCTCGCTGGACGGTCAGGGCGCTCTTCGCGTGGTGGACGTGGCAACAAGGCTTTGCGTGATACTCTTGTTTTCTTGGTTTTAGGGGTCGATACCAAGGTATTTCACTTCTATGATATCACCTTCTTTAAGAGCATCTTCTATTTTTTTCGATTCTATCCCAAGATACTTCTGAGATATGGAGCAAAGAGTCTTTACCAGGTACAAACTCTACAAAAGCACCGAACTCTACTAAGCGCACTACTTTCACAGTGTAAGTTTCGCCTTCTACAGGTTCAAATTTCACTGCGTTTACTGCCTCAATAGCTTCTTGGATACCAGCTTCATCAGTACCTAAGATTTCTACGATACCCAATTCGCCCACTTCTTCCACCACAATGGTAGTATTGGTGCGTGCTTGCAAGTCTTGAATATTCTTACCACCTGTACCGATGAATGCTCCGATGTACTCTTTAGGCATATCCATCTTAACGATTTTAGGAGCGTGAGGTTTCACTGTAGGGTTAGGTTGTGCAATCGTATCGGTGATTTTTACCCAAGATGTGCATACGTCCTTCGCGGGCTTGATTTAAGGCTTTTTCGAGTATTTCGTAAGAAAAGACCTTTGATTTTGATGTCCATTTGGCAAGCGGTAATACCATCGGCAGTACCGGTTACTTTGAAGTCCATATCACCTAAGTGGTCTTCATCACCTAAGATATCAGAAAGTACTGCATAACGTTCGCCATCGGTGATGAGTCCCATAGCAATACCCGATACAGGTTTTACCATTTGTACCCCTGCATCCATCAAGGCTAAAGTACCTGCACACAGTTGCCATTGAAGATGAACCATTAGATTCCAAAATCTCAGAAACTACACGAACGGTATAAGGGCAATCCTCAGGAATCATACGTTTGAGGGCGCGTTGTGCTAAGTTACCGTGACCTATCTCACGGCGTGATGTTCCACGCAATGGGCGTGCTTCACCTGTTGAGAAAGGAGGGAAGTTGTAATGCAAGTAGAAACGTTCTTCACCTTGTTCTGAAGGCAAATCGATTACGTTTGCTTTCGCGTGAAGTTCCCAAAGGTAACAGTAGTAAGTGATTGGGTTTCACCACGTGTAAAGATAGATGAACCGTGAGCAGATGGCAAGTAGCCTACTTCGCACCAGATAGGGACGTATTTGGGTAGTATTACGACCATCTAAACGGATATTTTCGTTTAAGATAAGGTTACGAACAGCTTCTTTTTCAGCATCTCCGAAATAACGAGTGATGATAGGGAGTAAGCTCTTCTAATTCCTCTTCTGTAAAGAGTGCCAAACACTCTTCTTTTTACAGCCGCGAATTTCTCACCTCGTTCTTGTTTAGTAGTGTTTTTCTTTGGCTATAGCATAACATTTATTGTAAGCAAAATCATATACTTTTGCTTTTTACTTCTTCATTTTTCTACTTCAGGTTCGTAGCTGCGTTTTTCAGTTTTACCTACTTTTTCAGCCAAACGCAATTGTGCTTCGATATGAGGTTTGATAGCTTCGTGTGCAAATTTGATAGCTTCAGCCATATCTTTTTCGCTCACTTCGTCCATTTCACCTTCTACCATTGCTACGAAGTCTTTAGAAGCACCTACCATAATATCAATATCAGAGGCTTCTAATTGTTCACGGCTTGGGTTTACAATAAACTGACCGTTTTACACGACCTACGCGCACTTCGGAAATAGGGACCATCAAACGGAATGTCAGACACTGCCAAACAAGCGGAAGCAGCAAGACCTGCTAAAGCATCAGGCATTACATTCTCATCGTGAGAGATAAGCTGAATCATCACTTGTGTTTCAGCGTGATAATCTTTAGGAAATAGAGGGCGCAATACGCGGTCTACCAAGCGCATTGTCAAGATTTCTTGATCACTAGGACGAGCTTCGCGTTTGAAGAAGCCCCCAGGGAAACGACCTGCTGCTGCAAACTTCTCACGATAGTCTACAGTAAGAGGTAAAAAGTCAGTTTCAGGATTGATTTCTTTTTGCAGATACTACAGTAGCCAATAGCATTGCTTTTCCCATTTGCACCACAACAGCACCGTCGGCTTGTTTAGCCAACTTGCCAGTTTCGATAGTGATGGTACGACCATCACCCTAATTCGATGATTTCTTTTTACTTCTGGAATCATTGTGAATTGTTAATTGTAAATTAATAAATTTTTATTAGTTGTGTTGTGGGCTTTAGGGTTTTTAACCAATGAAAAACTGCTGTAATAAACAAAAGGAGGCACAAAGCCTCCTTTAGTATTGCTTATTTTCTGATGTTTAGTTCTTTGATAATCGCACGGTATCTCTCGATATCGTTGTTTTTCAAATAATCGAGCAAACTTCTGCGTTTACCTACCAATTTCACCAATGAACGCTCGGTATTGAAATCTTTGCGATTTACTTTCAAGTGTTCTGTAAGGTGATTGATTCTAAGGGTAAAAAGAGCGATTTGCCCTTCTGCTGAACCAGTGTTGGTTTCTGAACCTGCGTACTTTTTAAAAAATTTCCGCTTTTTACTTCTTTTAGTTAAATACATTCCAATATTAATTTAATGATTATTATGTACAAATTTTTCAGCGCAAAGGTAGTGAAAAATTTTCTAACTACCAAAGAAATAGCACTTATTTTTATTTTTATTCACTCACATCTTCTAAGTGGACGAGTTCTACACCTGCTTTTTTTCGAGGAAAGCTAAGCCCTCGTTGTCGCGATAGCCTTCCTTATACACCACGCGTTTGATACCCGATTGATAGATGAGTTTGCTACATTCTTTGCAAGGCGACATTGTGATGTAGAGTGTAGCTCCTTCCGATGATTGGGTAGATGAGGGCAACTTTCATTATCGCATTGGCTCGGCGTGCAATACATACCAATGAGTATTGCCTTCCTCATCTTCGCAACAGTTATCAAAACCAGTGGGCGTACCATTATAACCGTCAGAAATAATCATACGGTCTTTTACCATTATAGCACCTACTTGCTTGCGTTGTGAATAGGAGAGTTTAGCCCATTCCATTGCCATACGCATATAGGCTTTTGTCATACCGCAATTGCTTTGCGCGCTGCTGTTTCGTCATCTTGTAATTGTTTTTAAGGAGGTCGATAGTAGCAAATTTCTGTTCTTCACGTAGGTATTGTACAAACTCAATGGTGAGTTTTTGGTCGTAAAGGTCGCCGTTGAAGTCAAAGAAATAGACTTCAATAGAAGCTCCTTTTCCTTCGATAGTAGGGTTCTTGCCAATACTCATCATTCCATAAACTTTACGACCATCAATGTAGCTATACACGGCATATACGCCATCTTTAGGGATGAGTTTATAGCCTTCGGTTACTTGTATATTAGCCGTAGGGTAGCCTAAGGTGCGCCCTAATTTAAGTCCGTGTACTACCCTGCCTGTGAGGCTATAAGGAGTCCCGAGATAATGTTCGGCAGTGGTCACGTCGCCTTTATTCAATGCCTCTCTAATTTTGGTGGAACTCACCGATACTTCATCTACTTCTTGCACCGATATTTCTTCTACAGCAAATCCATACTTTTTACCAAATAAACGCATATCGTCTATATTAGCAGTACGATTGCGCCCAAAACGGTGGTCGTAACCGATAATCACTTTTTTCACATTGAGACGTTGCACCAAAATAGTACTTACAAACTCCTCGGCAGTAAGTTGAGCAAAAGCCTCATTAAAAGGTTGCACAACGAGCAAATCTACGCCTAATTGCTGGAGTAGTTGTTTTTCTTCTAAAGTGTGGATGAGTTTCAAACCTTTGTCGTGTTGTACCACCATTCGCGGATGCGGAAAAAGTGAATACAGTAGCCAAAAGCCCCTCTTGACGTGCAGTGGTTACTACTCTTTCAACAATTTTTGATGTCCTAAATGCACACCATCAAATGTGCCTATGGTGAGCACTGTAGGCTGCTGGGTTGTAAAAAGTAGTAATATTGGTTATTTTCTCTCACTTGTTGTAGAACTTGTTGTAAATGTCTATATATTTTTCTTTAATCACGCGTCGTTTGAGTTTGAGGGTAGGGGTGAGGTGACCACCATCTATTGTCCATTCATCGGGGTGAAATCAAAAAGTTTTACTTGTTCCCATTTGCCGAGATGACTGTTTACTTTTTTTCGACTTCTTTGCCAATACGATCGTGAACAGCTTGACTTTGTATAATCTCTTCGTTGGTTTTTCCCTAATTTCACTTTATGACGGCGAGCCCATTCTTTTAGAAATGGGAAATTGAGTTGAATGATAGCAGCAGGCATTTTTCGCCTTCGCCTACTACCATCGCATTCTCAATAAAGCGAGAGAGTTTTTAGTTGGTTTTCAATCAGCTGAGGCGATACGTACTTACCGCCTGAAGTTTTGAAGATTTCCTTTTTGCGGTCGGTGATTTTTAGGAAGCCATCGGCATCGAGTTCGCCTATATCGCCTGTGTGGAAGAAACCATCGGTGATGTTTTTTGAGCTGTTTGCTCGGGGTCTTTATAGTAGCCCAACATTACATTCTCGCCTTTCACGAGTATTTCACCATCTTCGGCGATTTTTACTTCTATATTCCAATAGGTTTTCCTACAGTTCCTATTTTTCCAAAATCTACCCGATTCGCGGTTTACTGCAATAACGGGAGCGGTTTCGGTAAGACCATAACCTTCCATAATTTTCAGTCCTGCAGCAGAGAACACCTTAGCCAAACGCGGTGAGAGCAGCACTCACCAGAGACAATCATCTGTATACGCCCGCCTAAGGCTTCGCGCCATTTACTAAAGATGAGTTTGCGCGCTAATTTTAGTTTGAATTGATACCAAGCGCCATTGGTTCCATAAGGTTCGTACTTGAAGCCCAATTCGAGAGCCCAAAAGAAGAGTTTGCGTTTAATGCCTTTGAGTTCAGCACCTTTTGCGAAGATTTTTGTCGTAAATCTTCTCTATAAGTCGAGGGGTACAACCGTAATGATATGTGGTTTTACTTCGCGTAAGTTATCACTGATTTTTATCGAGAGATTCAGCAAAATAAATGCTTGAGACAATCGTACTGATACAAATAGGTGAGCATACGCTCAAACACGTGGCACACAGGCAAAAAGCTGAGTGCTGTAGAGCCTTCAGCAATAGGCAAACGGTCTTGGCAGTTCAGTATGTTAGAGATGATATTCCAGTGAGAGAGCATTACCCCTTTTTGGGCGGCTGGTAGTGCCCGAAGTGTAGATGATAGTCGCTAAATCGTCTTTTCTGTATGCTATCTTTGCGTGCTTCGACTTCAGCTTGATTGCTCTCATCGGCGCCTAAATCGAGGATTTCTTGCCAATGGTGAGCATAAGGTACATCGTTGAAGGTAAAAAAATAGTTTTTAAAATGAGGGCAATTTATCTTGGATAGAAGAGATTTTCTCCCATAGTTCTTTATCGGAAACAACACAGTATTTACATTCCGAATGGTTGAGGATATACTCAAAATCCTCTAAGTTGATAGTGGGATAAATAGGTATATTCTGTGCACCTACTTGCAGGATGCCGATATCGAGCACGTGCCATTCGGTGCGATTTGTACTTGAAATGATAGCTATTTTATCATTTTTCAATACCTAAGCGCAATAAGCCACGGCTTACTGTATTCGCTTTTTGATATATTCAGTAGTAGTGGTTTTTGCCCACTCGCCGTTGTATTTTGGTAGCAAAAAGCGACCTCTAAAGGATATTTAGATAGTTGATAGTAAGGTATATCGAATAAACGATTTACGGTATTCATTGTTCTTTTTATTTTTGGTTATGCTAGCAAAAGTAATATTTTTCTGTTAAATAACAAATAAAACAATGGGGCAACTTACATACTTATGCAAATTAGCCCATTTCTATGTTCAAAATTAATTAAACTCTTACACTTTCGGGGACTAACACCGTGTAATCACCGTGATTGCGAATAACATCGCGCACAATAGATGATGATATAAACGAAGTGCGTGCTGCCGTAAGTAAAAAGACAGTTTCTATTTGAGATAATTTGCGGTTTTGTATGTGCAGTATAGCTTTTTCGAACTCAAAGTCGGCTGGGTTGCGCAAACCTCTAAGGATGAACTGAGCATCAATTTCTTTACAGAAGTCTACCGTAAGCCCTTGGTAAGTAGTAACTTTTTACTTTGGGTTCATCGGCAAAGGCTTGTTCGATAAACTCTTTGCGTTGTTCTACCGTAAACATATAGTTCTTGTCACCATTAACACCTATGGCAACCACAATTTCATCGAATAGGTCTAAAAGCGCGTTTGATAATATCGTAATGACCTAGGGTAATGGGGTCAAACGACCCTGGAAATAAAGCTCTTTTCAATGATTAACGATTAATGGTTAATGATTCAATACTCGTTCTATTTCGCTTTCGAATAGTTCTTCAAGGCTGATGCCTGCTACTTTTAGCTTGTTGAGGCAGTAAACCAGCTTCTGAAAGTCCTAGTGTAGTATTCATTTCAAGCAAAATAAGGGGTGTCGCCTACTATGATGAACTCACTTCGGCTGAAGCCTTCCATTTTTAACAATCGGTATACGCGTTCTGCCAAAGCGTTGATTTTAGCAGTCATTTCGGCAGAAAGACGCGCAGGAGTAATTTCTTGTGACTTACCGTTATATTTGGCATCATAATCGAAAAATCGTTTTCGGATACTATTTCAGTCATTGGGAGTACTTTTATTTCACCGCGATAGTTGATTACCCCCGATAGAGATTTCAGTACCTTTCAAGAAACTTTCAATGAGGATTTCGTCGTCTACTTCAAATGCTTTGTCTATATACATAGGCAGTTGAGCCTCTTCATATACTTTATACACTCCAAAACTACTCCCTGATTTGTTAGCCTTCACAAAGCAAAGGTAAGCCTACTTTGGCTACAATATCAGCTGTATTATAGTTTTCACCTTTGTTGAGATAGTAAGAAGGGGCTGAAAAGAATGCCAAAAGGTTTGAGTACTGATAGCATATCGCGTTTGTTGAACGTAAGAGCCGAAGCATACATACTACATCCTGTGAGAGGTAAGCCAATCAAATTGAAATAGGCTTGCAAATAGCCATCTTCACCTGGAGTGCCGTGAATGGCATTGAAAACAGCATCGAAAGTAATTTTACGTCCGTTTACTGTTACCGAGAAGTCGTTTTTATCAATAGGGTATTCGTTGTTTTTGAGCATCTACATACACCCATTTATCGCGGTCGATACGAACGAGGTAAGGTACATATTTATTTTGGTTGAGGTTTTTGGCTACTACTGCAGCACTTTTTAAAGAAACGGGAGCTTCATCAGAGTAACCTCCCATTATGATTGCTATATTTTTCATTTTTCAATAGTATTACTTCTGACGGAAATACATCAATAGGGTACCCCATTAAAATCAAAAGTTCTCACGGAGTTTATTTTTCTATAAAAACGTCGGTAAGGGTCTCTTACATACTGTGGCAAATTCGCAAAGAAAGCAAACTGTGGCATAGGGGTAGGCAACTGGGTGCAGAATTTTATCTTGATGTACTTTCCTTTGATCGCAGGGGTGGATAGTTCTCAATGATAGGCAACATTACCTCATTGAGTTTGCAGTAGGGATACGCTTAGTGCGGTTGTTATACACTGCTACTGCAGTTTCTATCGCTTTGTAGATGCGTTGCTTATTCAATGCCGATACAAACAAGATAGGCTATCGGTGAAAGGTTCTATTTCTTTGCGGATAACTGCTTCGTACTCTTTAGCGGTATTGTTTTCCTTCTCTACCAAATCCCATTTGTTCACCAATATCACTATGCCTTTGCGATTGCGTTGTGCCAACCAAAAGATATTAGCATCTTGGCTTTCAAAACCTCGCGTAGCATCAAGCATCAAAATACACACATCGGAGTGTTCTATGGCGCGAATAGAACGCATCACCGAGTAGAACTCCAAATCCTCTTTTACTTTAGATTTACGGCGGATTCCCGCTGTATCAACTAGATTGAACTCAAATCCAAAAGCGGTTATATTTCGTGTCGATAGCATCGCGTGTGGTGCCTGCTATATCGGTAACAATATAGCGGTCTTCACCTATAAGGGCGTTGATAAAGGAGGATTTACCCGCATTAGGTCTTCCTACTACAGCAAAAGCGCGGTAAGGTGTTTTCTTCTTGTGGTTCTTTTACGGGTAAGAGTGCTACCAAATCGTCAAGCAATTCTCCTGTTCCACTACCATTTACGCTTGATAGGGGCATAGAGATGTTCAAAGCCTAAGGCATAAAAACTCGTGCATATCGTTGCGACGGTTGTTGCTATCTACTTTGTTTACCGCTACCAATATTGGTTTATGGCATTTGCGCAACATCTCGGCTACAGCTTCGTCCATACCGGTAAGCCCTTCTTCTACGTTTACCATAAAGATAATCGCATCGGCTTCGTCTATGGCTAAGGCGACTTGTTTGTTGATTTCTTTCTCGAAAGAATCATCACCACCAGCTAAGTAACCACCTGTATCTATAACAGAAAAAGAAACCCCATTCCAGTCGGTTTTACCATAATGGCGGTCGCGTGTAACGCCACTCACAGCGTCCACGATAGCCTCACGGCGTTTTATCAAACGGTTGAAAAAGTGGATTTACCTACATTGGGGCGTCCCACCACAGCTACTATAGCACTCATAATATACCTACTTATTTTTGTAAAGATAGAAAAATAATTGACAAATGGCAATTATCTTCTTATAAACGCTGTTCTTTTTATACGGATTAGGGGCGATAACCTTCCATCAAAGCATCGTTTTCTATTATAAACGGAATGGCATTGGGTTGCTCCCATTCTACATCATAACGATTCATTAAGTAATCGCTGAGCTGAGTGCGATTAGCAAATTTTATCGCTTGATAAGGTTCTTGGAAAGCGAGTTTTTCGATAAAGAGTAGCTTACCTTCAAAAAGGCACTAATACCCCTACGTGCCCCACAAAGAGGTGTTCTCCTCTGGGGGTAATTTGAGAATGAAAGACTGCCGAAATGAGCGATGCCTTAGTAGGGTCGTTTTTATAACGGAAATTGATACCCCGTTCTTTCCACGCTTGTTGCATCGCCTGCAAATGAGTGTTTATATCTTTGGTATTAGTAGTGGGCACCTCGGTAAAAAGGGCGAAAAAGTTGTTTTCTTCCTCTGGGGTAAAAAAACTTTTTAGGGGTATTGTGCAAAGACTCTCGGTCTATAAAAAGTACCTCGTCTTCCTCTTTGCTAGCAAACTTTTCATCTGCAGGAAAAGTAATCAAATCACGCAAGAGGGTAAAAGAGGTAAGACGACAGTTATAACCCTGAAACATAGGGTATTTGGCTGTCCAAATATTTTTGTATAGCAACCTCATCATACTTAGGTAGCAGGCTATCAATAGTTACAAATCCTTTGGGTACTAAAGCCTGCTTTATCGCCTACGGTTTTGGTTGAAAAGGGCTACACTCTCCAAAAAGAGGCTACATTTTGCTCAGCTATTCCAGCTACTATAAGGGCTTTTTTTACTTCTTCTTGAGTAGCGGTGTCTACCAAATTAGAATAAGTGAGCGGAATGCTCGTTTTTTCTGTTGTTGTTTTCTTCTGCTCACAAGATATTGCTCCTAATGAGAGAATTGTTATTAATATAAGTTTTTTTCATATAATGTTATTTTATTGTTTTTTTAATGTATATACTAAGCTTGTATGCCTCTCTCCTTGTAAAAATCAAGCCTATACTACCAATAGGTGTGTTATTGGGCAGACAAATAGTAAAACTATGAGGCTTGCTAAGCACAACCTCAATAATCTCTCGGCTCTCATCTACACTTTTTGTGAGGAGGCCAACCGCACCTCTTGCCTATAATAGGATTGTGCGCTTGTGTGTATAAGGCTTCGGCATCGGTAATTTCTCAAGGGCGAAGCAAAAAGATGTTTTGTGTGAAGTGTTTTCATAAGATTAGATATTATAAACACACTTTTGCCAAAGGTGCGAGCCGCACGGGCAGATAACTTTGGCAAAAGTGTGCAATGTAAAAGAAATTAATTGCTTGTCGTGCTACGACTTGAACATTCCTTTAATCTCTTCTAACATTTTAATCTGTTTTTCACAGATTCAGTTTGGTTTAAAACCGCGTTTGATAGTGATACCTTCTTCTAAGACATTTGTAAGCATCTCTTTAGCTGCAGGATTTTCCATATCTTTAGCGATTTCTTTGAGTGATTTAGCTAATAATTCTACGTGTGAAGTATTATCTAAATGCATTGCCCATTCATAACCTTTTTTTGAAGTTGGCAGCTGTATCAGGGTTATCTTTTTCAAAGAAAGGATAGTATATAAAAATAAGGAAGTATAGCAGGGAGATATTGCTCCATTTGGTTGTCTATAATTACTCCTGATAATCCTGCTAATTGGTCGGTATCAAAATCTTTGATGCTTCCTTTTTCAAGAATACTCTTAGCACGTGCGGGCTCAGTGCGAGCTATGCCATTGATAGCAGCATTTTTGATAGCTCCTGAAGAAGATTCAAGGTCGAAGATAGGAGTATATTTCTTTTTTTGTCCTTAGAGGGTTGCCAATACCCTCATAGCTGCTGATTTAGCTAAATTTTGAGGATCGAAGTAGCAATTTTTCTACCATAGTCATTTCTTTCGCGTTGAGATCATAATTAGCTAGTTTTTTTGCAATGCTTGTATACGCACTTGGAAGAAAGGATCTTTAAGAGCCGCAATTAGAATGTCTTTGCCATCTGGTTCCATAGGGGCACTTACCGCCTGCAATCTGCTTTTGAGTGATTTAGCGTGTTGCATTTGGAACAAATACTCTGCCCACGATTTTTGGTATTGTTCATTGATTAATATCACTCCTTCTGGATTAATATCTATAAGATCTGGCATTTTTTCACAGGGAAGGTAAAAAATATTCTCTTTACGAGCTTCTACCCAAACAGTATGTCTTTTTAGTTGATTATTGACATACAAATCTATATCTAATGGAAATTGAAATAATAAGTTTTCATTTTGTGTTTGTATAATTTTTAGAGTGAGTATGCCTTTATCAAAAGCTTTTTTTCTACATTCACTACTGGGTTACCATTGCCGAAATACCATTGGTTAAAGAACCAGTTAAGGTCTTTACCACTCACTTTTTTTCAAATGAAAGGCGCAATTGATGAGCTTCTCCTGTACCATATTCATTAGTTTTTGAGATAATCGGTAATCCCTGCAAAGAAAGCCTGATCGCCCAAATAGTGACGCAACATATGTAAAATTGCTCCTCCCTTTGTTGTAAGAGACTAAATCAAACATATCTTCACGAGAATCATAACCAAAGCGCACTAAGTCTTTAGCAAAAATCATTAGGGCGATGTTGGTATTGTAGGGTGTTGTTGCTCAAGTGGTATTCGGCAGCATCTTTGCCGTATTTGTGCATCAACCACAAGTATTCACTATAGTTAGCAAACGACTCGTTTACAGTGAGGTTTGACCAGCTTTCGGTAGTTACCAAATCACCAAACCAGTGGTGCGCCAACTCGTGAGCGATGATAGGCTCCCAATAATTTTGGTCGGCTAAAGCACCTGCAGTTTGATAAGCGCTCTCGGCGTGGCTAACGGCTGTAGTATTTTCCATTGCCCCACTCACAAATTCGCGTACTACCATTTGAGCATATTTAGACCAAGGGAAATCATAGCCAAAGCGTTCGGAGAAGAAAGTAATCATTTCACCTGTGTTACCAAATATCTGTTTAGCAACAGATTCATATTCTTTTTCCACATAGTATTCAATAGGCACTGTACCACGCCAAGGGGTATCTTTTACCACAGCAAATTCTCCTGCTCCCATAAAGAAGAGGTAAGGAGCATGAGGTTTATCCATCACCCAATAGTCGGTGCGCATATTGTCTTTCTTGTCACTACTTTTTTTAGTAGACCATTAGAAAGGGTAACAAAGCTTTCAGGTACAGTGATTTCAATTTCTTGGGTTGTTTTTTTGGTTAGGTTTGTCGATAGTAGGGAACCAACAGGAAGAACCTTCAGTTTCACCTTGTGTCCACACTTGGCGCATAGGTTTATCGGGTTCTCCTTTAGGGTTGATGAAGTATAGACCTTTTGCATCGGTAATCGCTAAACTCCCCTTTATCAGTTACTTTTTCGGGCTGAGCTGTGTAGCGGATATAAATAGTAAAATATTCGTTTTTTTGATAGGTTTTATTGAGTTTTATTTTTAGTAAATCGTTTTTATAGCTATACGAAAGCCCACGTTGTTTGCCGTTTTGGTCTAAGGCTACATTATGAATAAGCATTGCTTTAGCATCGAGTACAAGGCTATCGGTAGCGTAAAAAATAAGGGGCTGCAGTGAGCCATTCTTCCCCATTGAGAGTTTGGTCATTAAAATTAAAAACTCACCTTCAACTTAGTGTGTTTCAAGGCTATTTTTCTTCTCAGGAGTTGCACGGTAAAGACTTCTACCCGAAGTATCGGTCTGTGCAAAAAGTGTAGCCCATGAGCAATAGGGCAATAATAGTAAAAAGTGTTCTTTTTCATCGGTTTATCTTATTTGCTTGAAATATACTGATAATTTATTTTCAAGGGATGATTTCAACTGCAAAGATATATCTTTTTACCATTATAGCGAAATAAAACGCTAAAAATTACAATCGCCCTACTTCTTCAAGTTCGTTTGTATGGACTTCTTTGGCTTTTTCCAAACTGATAAGTGAGGTTTAGTTTGATTTGCCGGCTTTCGCTATTGCCATAAGCATAAAGGTCTAAGTTAGGCAAATGGCTCTCGCTATCCCAGCGCTGGGTGTGGAAAAATATCGGTAAAACTAAGGGTGGCTGTAAGGCGATTGTTTAAGAAAATACGCTGTAACCCAAGGTCTATACCTCCTGAAGATTTGGCTATCTCATTGATGCCTGCTAATCTGCGCGAATTGTAAACCGCAGTGAGTTCGCCTTTGAGTTGCCAAGGCAAACGAAAGTAATTTTTGCATTGTTATACTATATTGCCAACGATTGAGGTGTAACTCGCTACCTTCTAATACAGTACCTTTATTCTCTATATAACTGAGATTAGGAGTAAGGGTCGTTTGGCAGCCGTTACCCCAATTCAGTTCTTGATAGAGTGAAAAAGAGCAAATGGTGCTGACTGCCTATATTTTTAGGAATTGAAATGATTTTTGTTACTTTGGAAAGGCTCACTGATACTGCTAAAAAAAGTCGGTAGAGTAGCTGTAAGTCATTGTGAAAGAAGTTTTTATACGAAGCTGAAAGGGTAGCTTTTTGTATTTTTCGGGAGCTAAAAATGGATTTCCTTTCCAATACGACAATTCTGTCTAAGAGGTATTCAAACGGGTTGAGATTTTGGTATTCAGGTCGGTTGATGCGAGTGCTATAGCCTGCAAATAGCTGTAGGTCATCATTGTATTGGTATTGCAAACTCAGGGTAGGGAAGAAGTTAGTATAGTGTTTTTTTATGCTCTTGTTGGCTATTTCCACTACCTTCAATAGGCAATAAAAAGTCCGTTAGAAAAAGTAGTTTTCGTTGCGTACCCCTACCTCAGCAGACAGGCGGTCGGTAATAGGGTAGTGATATTGCGCATAAACGGCAAAAATACGCTCTTTGAAGTCGAATGCATTAGAGCGGTTTACATCTATAATGTTATGGGAAGCCAAGTGTCTGTAGAACTGAAAACTATTATCCGAAAACACTTGCGAGTACTTAGCTCCTGCTGTGAGACTGCCACCCCATAGCGGTAATTCCGAACGAAAAGAAGTAGCGAAGATATGTATTTTGCGGTCGTTTTCGGAAAAGATATAGCTCGTGAGAAAGTACATGCCCGCAGGTGAGCGGTGAAAGTATTAGGTTGCCAATTTCCTGAACCACCATCGAAAAAAAGCGTAATCTATGTCCAACTGATAGCGTTCGTTATCGGAAGGTGCAAAAGTGTAATAAGCATTAGCACTGTAGCGGTTCGCTTTTTGCATAAAGTAATCGTTGTAGCCTGATAATGTCTTTTCCAATACATTGGCAGCATTGAAAAAAAGCGAGTGGTTGTACTAGTAGTTCCTTTGCCAAAATAGGGTGTTGGCAGAGAGTTGCACGCCTAAAGTATGTTGTTCATCAGGCAAATAGTCATAGCCAATATGCCCTGCAATCGTTTTGCGTTTTTCGGTATCATCGGTGGGACTTTCATAACGCAAGCTATTTTGTAGGCGCTCGCTGCCGTAATCCATTGCGTAATGTCCTAACTGATGATTGTAACCCAAACGCAATATACCTTTTTACGCTGTGTTGCAGTTGGAGTTCTGTATTTTGGCGCAGATTCCACCAGTATGACAGCCCATTGTTCAATGAGAAGAAGGTACCTTCCACCGTTTTTTATCTAATACGATGTTCACCGCACCTGCTCCCCCTTGAGCCTCGTACTCGGCAGGAGGGTTGAGCAATAATTCCGTTTTTGATTTGCGCCATTGGGATAGATTTCAGATAACTCGCCAAATCATCGGGTTGCATATAGGTAGGTTTCCATTGATGAGCACCAATACATTACTTTTTCCGCCAATGCTCAGGTGATTTTTGCTATCTACTACTACATTAGGAGTGCTTTTTAGCGCATCGAGAGCCGTTCCAGAGGCGTGTGTTAGGCTGTTTTTAGGTGAAAACACAATCTTGCCCTGTTCCATATATACAGCAGCTTTCTTTTGAGGAGCTGTAATGACTACCTCTTCTAAAGTAACTGATGTTTTTAGTTCGATAGCAAGCATTTCAATAGACTTGTTCAGCTGAAAAGGTTCGCCTGTATACGACAGATAGTCGTTAGTACCTTCAATATAAATACGCAATTTGCGAGGGGAAGAAGTAAAGCTAAAGAGACCGTTAGCTTCGGTAATAGGTTCACTTACAATAAAGTTTGTATCGGCATCTAATACTTTGATAGCCACATTGGCAATGCCTTCGAGTGAAGCGTTATGCACAAAACCTTTTACGGTGTACTGTGTTTGTGCAGAAAGGGTTGTGAGTGTGCATAGCAGGCACAATAAGAAACTCAATCTTTTCATTGTACAATAGTTGTTGGTGAATAATGGTGCAAATGTAAAAAAACACACTTTACAAAAATAAATGTATTTTTTTATTGTGATTCAATGGTTTTTTTATAATATGCGCTAATAGTCGCAAAAATACTTACACTCCCTAACACATTCTACCTCTAACTTATCAAAAAATGTATTTAGTGGTGCAATATAAAGGTCGAGTTCTAACAGCTTCCCACTGTAATCTACTGGGAGTTCTTCGATAAAGAGGTTATTTCCGATGAGGATGGACATAGGATTACTATATTAATGGTTAAGATACAGTAGAACAGATAAAATTATATATATTGATTTAAGAAAAAAATTTTTTTATTATATTTATATTGAATAATTATAGCTTCTAATGATTTATAATCTCTTTTTCTTCAAACCAATATTCTTTTTCTTGTTTTTTTAAACTTAATCTTTAGTCTATTAAAGAAGGTAGGTTCTATTTCTTTTATAAAAAGATAAATTTTTGGATAGCTTTAAAAGTCTTTAAAAAGTATAGGTTGTTCCTAACATTTTGATTTTTCCAACCTGAAGTTCTATAAAAAAATATTCCTATCTTCAGAATCTTCCATTAAGGAATAGTTTTCTTTTTCTTTCTTAGGAGAGAGACCTTCTTCTTGTAAATATTGGAATGTCTCTAACATTTCTATATCCAAAAATATGTTCTGTGACATCAGTGACAATTGTTTTTAACCCACTAAATTTAGCCTCACAATTACGATGATTCCCTTTGACTCACAAAAATATTCATCTCCATACTTTTTCATAAGAAAAATCTTTTTGGTAAGAGGAATCTTTACTAATAAATTCTATAAAGTTTTCGGCACTATAATAGTCACTAAAACGCTTCATATTTTTTTCACTAAACTAATCCAAGTACTACCTATGTAAGAATCGTGAGAAGTTCCTACAACTTTATCAAGAGGGACTTCTTTTATTCCTTTTGAAATAGATGTATTATAAAATCTATAATTCTCTACTTTTTGTTGGACTTTGTAGGGTTTCATAACACCAATCCTCTATTACAAAATTAGGATTGAATGCTTTTATATTTTCAATATATTTATTTTTCATTCATAAAAAAATAATAGTGCTATTATTCTATTCTCAAAGATATATACTCACGACTTCATGGGTATATATGTAATACTTTCATCTGTATATATACGTAAGCCTACGGGTATATACCTGTGGGCTTACGCATATATAGGGTGTGATGAGAGAGGTTATTTCTTGTGTTTTTCGTACTTAACGGTTTTGAGCATATCGCGGAGGTCTGCACCTGGGCGGAACTAAATTTTGTTACCCTTGATGTGTGAAGCAGTGAACTTCTCTGCAGAAGGAGCGCCCTCGCTGGTAAGGGTAATTTGGAAGTTACCAAAGTCGCCCAACTTCACGATTTCGCCCTCTGATAGGTGCCTAACAAGCACTTTGGTAAGGTCGTTAAGCACAGCCAATACATCTGTATCCGATACAGTAGTGCTATTTTGAGCAATTTCTTTGGCAAGAGCCTTTTAAAGAGATTTCTCCATCGGCTTTAGCACTGGTATAAAAACTTGGAAGCAGCCGTTTTATCCAACAGATTCTTACGCTCTACTGCATTGTATTTTACAGGCATAAAAATATAAGTTTAAATGGTTAGTCAATTTCTGTATTATTCCTCAAAAATAATTTATTAGCTATTGGGAAGAAATAATATTTACTTTAATTGATTTTTTTACTATTTCATCTAAAAAGATTCTATTGCTTTTGATTTTAGAACTGTTCCTATACCTAAAAATAAGGGAAATTATCTTTGTTATTATTTTTTTGATAACGCTTTCAGATATCATTCCCACAAAAATTAGTCTATCACCTATAACAACAGTATCCTTATCAAGATAGCTTCCTTGATTGAAAATAAAGACAGGACTACCACTTGAACCAGGATATACGCCAGCATCAATGAGAAATTTTTCTTTATTATCGAAATTATTCCAAATAGGAGTTGCTGTTATCCCCTTCCTTACTATTGGTAACATATTTTTTTAAAAATCATACATTGCATTAGGATAACCTATGAATGTAACCTCTTCGATAGCAGACAATTGTTCTGCTTGTTCTTTTTCTAATATTAGATTATTATCTATAGAGCGATACAAGATTTTCTTATTAGATGATAAAAATTTGATCAATAATTGGATATATGGGGATAGCTGTTATATCAAGACTTTCATTAAAAATTTAGGGTATTCTTTGTCTATCTCAATTTTTATTCTATCCTTAATATGAACACCATCATCAGTAAGTTCAACAAATTCTGTTATTATTCTATTAGATGTGTTTTTAATAACATGATTATTACTTATTAAAAAGGAATAAAAACATTATCTTCCTTTTTGTAGTTAAAAAAATAAATCCTGTACCAAAAGTACTATTTCCGTTTTCATACTCAACCCAAAATGGGAAAAAGTTGTAAACAATAATTGAGTGCTAAGATTATCTATATTCATTTTTTTCTTGTTTAGGATCTGGTAACTTTTTAAAAATTTGTTCTTTTTATATCATTTAAAAGATTTATTATTTTCTTTTCTTAAAAAGAAATATGCAGTAAGTATAAAGACGAAAAATACAAGGAAAAATAGCAAAAATTTATTATTCCCCAAAAAATCTGAAATCTTCAAATCTGAGAAAAAAAGCACAAACACTACTACCTATAAGAGCTGAAGCAAAAAGTAATATCTCAAGATAATTATTTTCCTTTGCATTGCTACATATTTCTCTTATTTCCTGAATTTGGCTAGCTCTTATCTGTAGAAAAAAAGTCTTTTTCTTTTTCTGAACTAGGGACAACTACAGAATAGTCTATTGTTGTTGTCATATCTTCAGCCTTCATTTTTAAAATCAGGCTTAGGAAATTCCATAACAGCAGGTGTAAATTTTTTTCTTCTATCATATTTCATTATTCACTAATCATTCAACTTCAATACCGCCATAAACGCACTCTGTGGAATCTCTACATTGCCTACTTGACGCATACGTTTCTTACCGGCTTTCTGTTTCTCTAAGAGCTTACGCTTACGCGAGATATCCCCTCCGTAACATTTGGCAGTAACGTCTTTGCGCAAAGCTTTAATAGTCTCCGGGGAGATGATTTTTAGCCCCAATAGCCGCCTGTATCGGAATGTCGAACTGCTGACGCGGTATCAGCTCACGCAGTTTCTCGCACATCTTCTTTCCTATGTTATAAGCATTATCAGCGTGAATAAGGGCAGAGAGCGCATCTACCGATTGTGAGTTGATAAGGATATCCACTTTTACGAGGTTAGAAGCGCGCATTCCAATAGGTGAATAGTCAAACGAGGCATAGCCCTTGCTCACTGTTTTGAGGCGGTCATAAAAGTCGAATACGATTTCGGCAAGAGGCATATCAAAGTTCAGCTCCACACGCTCAGGGGTGAGGTAGTGCTGGTTGGTGATGACACCGCGTTTTTCAATACAGAGCGACATCACCTGACCTATAAAATCCGATTTGGTGATGATACTCGCCTTGATATACGGCTCTTCCACGCGGTCTAATTTAGAAGGGTCAGGAAGGTCAGAAGGGTTATTTACGATAATCGCTTTTTCGGGTTCTTTTTGGTAAAGGCGTGGTAACTTACGTTGGGCACGGTGGTAATCACGGTCATACCAAACTCGCGTTCCAAGCGTTCTTGCACAATCTCTAAGTGTAGCATACCCAAGAATCCACAGCGGAAGCCAAAGCCCAAAGCAGCAGAGCTTTCGGGGGTAAAACACGAGCGAGGCATCGTTTAGTTGAAGTTTTTCCATTGAGGCGCGCAACTCTTCGTAATCTTCGGTGTCTACCGGATAAATCCCCGCAAATACCATTGGTTTTACGTTCTCAAAAGCCATCAATAGCCTCTTTGCATCCATCTACTGCCGAGGTAATCGTGTCACCCACTTTCACCTCACGTGCATCTTTTGATACCAGTGATAAGGTACCCCACATCACCAGTGCTAATTACCTGCTTGGGCACTTGGTTGAGTTTGAGGGTTCCCACCTCATCAGCATCGTATATTTTTCCGTTGGACATAAACTTGATTTTCTGTCCTTTGCGTATTTCTCCGTTCATCACGCGGAAGTAGGTTTCCACCCCGCGGAAAGAGTTGTACACCGAGTCGAAAAATCAACGCTTGTAGCGGTGCTTTAGGGTCGCCAGTAGGGGCAGGGAATACGCTCGATAATCGCCTCCAAAAATTGCCTCTACGCCCAAGCCTGTTTTACCACTGGCAGGGATAATGTCATCGGGCGAGCAACCGAGCAGATCTACGATATCATCTTTCACCTCCTCGGGGTTAGCACTCGGTAGGTCTATTTTGTTGAGTACGGGAATGATTTCAAGGTCGTTTTCGAGCGCCAAGTAGAGGTTAGAAATCGTTTGTGCCTGAATGCTTTGAGCGGCATCTACAATGAGAAGAGCCCCTCGCAAGCAGCGATGGAACGGGATACCTCGTAAGAGAAATCCACGTGACCTGGGGTATCTATAAGGTTGAGAATATATTTTTCGCCTTTGTACACATATTCCATCTGGATAGCGTGGCTTTTGATTGTAATACCACGCTCGCGCTCCAAGTCCATATTGTCCAACAATTGGTCTTGTTTTTCGCGTTCAGTAACGGTTTGGGTAAAGTCGAGCAAACGGTCGGCTAAAGTGCTCTTGCCGTGGTCGATATGTGCAATAATACAGAAGTTACGTATGTTTTTCATTGTATAAATTAGTCGTTAGCTATTTAGTTGATAGTTGTTGTTACGAGGCGATATGCCGCAACTATCAGTAATTAAGGGCGCAAAGGTAGTAAATAATTAGTGAATTAACAAAAATACTCATTAGAAGCCTCTCTAGAGAAGTTACTAAAAAGCTAAAATCCATCATACACTAATCCTCTAATATTGTTATTCATATTATCTTTGCCTCGTAATAAAAAACACTATGGACTTTTTAACAGGAAAAACCACTATCCGACACTATTTACGACACTCTTTTTAAAGCTGAAAAAGGAACTCATTATCATTTCGCCTTATATTCAGCTGGGTGATTACCTCAAAGACAATATCTTTAAGCAACACCTCCATAACTCCAAACTACATATACTTATTGGTTTTGGTAAAAACGAACACAACAAAAGAGCGCAGTTTCAAAAGGGAAGAAATTGAATACTTCTTGACTTTCCCTAATATCACCATTGTTTATATCCCCGAATTGCACGGCAAGTATTATGCTAACGAAAAACAATCGGTGATTACCTCTATGAACCTTATGGACTATTCCTTGGTAAACAATGTAGAGTTTGGCGTACTTGCCGAAAAAAAGCCCTCACCGACCTTGTGAACAAAAAACAACTTCTTCGAGACTTCCAAAAAAATACCATTATGAGTGTGCTCGATAGCGGTTACACTATCTTTGCCAAACGCCCTAACTACAACAAGAAGTTTTTAGGTCTGGCAAAAGACTATGTAGGCTCTACCGTACATTTAGACTTGGTAGATGATGTACTCTCAAACAGAGCCGTGAAGCCTATCCGTTACTCTTCTTTTTGTGCCTGAAAAACTATGTAAATGCGGAGAACAGACAACGCACAGAAAGAGAGCCTGCACCTGAAAAAAAGTAGTACAAGAGGAAGTAGCACAAGCTGTTCCACAAGAAACTGTACAACCTGTTGCCCAAGCTGCTCCACAAGAAAAAAAGAGGACATTGTATCCGTTGTAATACCGAAATACCACTTAATCCATTGATGCCTTTATGTGAAAGTTGCTACCCATATGGGCAAAATTTGGCAATCGCTTTTTATGAAGAAAAGTACTGCCATTGTTGTGGTGAAGAGAAAAAGTAACCGTAGCAACACCTTTGTGTTATAGTTGCTATGCCAAACAATCATAAAATAAAACAAATGTCCCAATTCATTACTCAAAAAGACCAAATCATCGCCCAAATGCGTGCGGAACTCTCAACAACTATTGAGGAAGACCGCTATTATACAGAAGAAAAATATCACCGATTGTAACACATATTTGGAGGCTTTCTTAACTAAATTAGAAAAAAAGCTAACCAAGCCACAGACAAACAGACTTACCTCGCAGAAGCTATACAAACCCTCTGCGAGCAACTCTCTACTTTTAATAACCCAGAGGAAGAAGAAATGCGTGAATTCCTTTGGGGATTTTTGTATCTTGGCTATACCAAAGAGCTTACTGATTTTTATTCGTGAAGCTGCCTTAGCGTATGGCTTTTAAGCCTATCCCTACAGTAATAGATTTGTATTATTGCAGGGGTAGAAATAGGTAGTTTTGATTGGTTTTCAGTAGTATTAGGGAGGTATAGAAGAGGAAAAACTTTGCGTGTTTGGATTATGATCCTAATACACATCAATTCTATTATGATGAAAACCCTTATGGCGACCCTTTTCCTCTACCTCTTTACAATGTACAAGTAAAACCTGACTACAGCGAATTATCTTTTGAAGTGCTTTCAAGGGATAAACTTCAGCACTTCTGCTTCTTGGCACAATATCCATCGGATAAGGTGTGGATTAAAACTATTTACGATTTACATACTGGGCAAGTACTCTTAACCAAACATAAAAAAACACTGGAGTAGTATTACTTTGGTTACCGAAAATGGAAAGCTCAAAGAACTACGCCCCATACAATACGATGAGAGTGGAGAGGTGATTGATATTTTCCAAGAAAAACGGCGGTTTTGATGTCTTCCCAATGGGAATCAATGAAAATGGCGAACTACAAGGCAAATACGTGATTGCCAACACCAAGATTATCGAGGAAAAAGTATTCTTTGCCGACCATCGCACCGAGTGGCAACTTTATGAGTTACAAAACATCACTATGCAAAAAGGCAAAATAACCCTTACCTCTACAGAAAAAAACGATATACTCGCGACCAGAATGGCAAACTGCTTATCAAAAAAACATTACCCCTATAAGTCTCAGTTACGAACTGAAAAAACAGCGATTTTTGTATTACACTTCATTGAAGAAGTAATCAATGTAACAAACCAATGAAAAAAACTAAAATTCCCTACTCCTATACGGTACTAATGTTGGTAATTATTTTAGCTGCCAGCCTTACTTTTTTTATTACCTTCGGGGGCTTATAACACCTTACAGTATAACAAAGCAAACGATACTTTTTGTAATTCACACTTCCGATAGTACTTATGCACTACCTGCAACACAAGAACAGCTTAAGGATTTGGGGATCAACATTCAGTTAAGCAAATTCAGAAGAGAAAAATACGCAAACCTATCTCAATTCCCAATACGTATGTACAGAGCCAACCGCATTATCAAGGTGTTAAATCAGTGCTCTTCGCTCCTATCAAAGGAATTTACGACACTATTGACATTATATTGTTCGTATTAGTATTAGGCGGCTTTATAGGGGTATTCAATAGTTCAGGGAGCTCTAAATATGGGGGTTGGCTATTTAGCGCACAAACTCAAAGGGCGTGAGGGTGTCCTCATCATTCTGCTCACTACACTTTTTGGCATTAGGAGGTACATCTTTTGGCTTAGCCGAAGAAACTTTTGTGTTCTACCCTATGATAGTTCCTATTTTTCTTGGCAGCAGGTTACGACCTAATGGTACCGTTGGCTGTAATCTACATAGGTGCTAACATAGGTACATTGGCATCAACTACCAATCCATTTGCAGTGATTATCGCTTCCGATGCTGCGGGGGTAGATTGGACATCGGGATTGAGTATTCGCATCATAGCTTTGTTTTTGTGTGTTGTGATAAGCATTATTTATATTATCCGCTATGCTGAAAAAGGTGCGCAAACACCCCGAAAAAAATCAATTGTATATGGAGTAGCCATCCCCGAAATATACGCTTCTAACAACTCCGAACCTACCGCTTCACTCAAACTTTCTACCAAAAATAGAGCTCTTAGTATTTGCGTTCTCATTTGTGATTATGATCATAGGGCGTATCGCAATGGGAATGGGATTTTATGGATATGACTGCTCTTTTTTTGGTAGCTGCTATTGCTATTGCATTATTGCAACGTTGTGGCGAACAGCAATTCATCAGTGAATTTATGGCAGGGAGCCCGTGATTTATTGGGCGTTGCTTTTATCATTGGGATAGCCAGAGGGGTATCGTTTATATTGAACGACGGACAAATATCGGGTACTATTCTGCATTACGCTACCGACCTTGTACAAGGGATGTCGCCAATGGTCTTTCTGCCAATGCTAATGCTTATTTTTGGGGCTACTCAGTTTGTTTATATCCTCCTCCTCCGGAATGGCTGTACTAACGATGCCTATTATAGGATCATTGGCTTCGGTTGTAGGAGTAGAAGGACATAGTGTGGTGAATGCCTACCTCTTTGGAATGGGAATAATGGCTTTTTATCACCCCTACCGGACTGATATTACCTTCATTGGCAATGGTAAATATCAACTACAAACAGTGGTTGCGTTTCATCTCACCACTAGCACTCATTCTTATAGTAGTACTGACTATTTTATTGCTGTTCTAACTAAATATATTTATCTAACCAAAATATTATAAATATTTTTTATTCAAGATAAAGTTATACCTTTGCAAAAAAGTTTCATTAAGTTTTTTTAAGGGTAAGGGCTTTGCCCACCAGAAAATGGGAATGCGATACTATAAGCAATTGATAGTTGTTAAGCCGAGTTTTCGCCTTTAAAAAAACTTAAAATCAAACACTACCTTGAATATCTTTATTTGAGGTAGTTTTTTTATTTAAAAATAAAAAATTTACAAAACTTATGAACATCACTTTTATCATTATTCTTGTTGCTACAATTGCAATAAGTTATCACGGCTTCAACAACCCTACTTTCTTCAACCGCTACAAATTTAATGTAGGAGCGGTGCAAAAAGACGATTATGTGCGCCTGTTATCTTCTGGTTTCCTCCACGCCGATTGGCAACACCTCATTTTTAATATGATTTCACTCATTTCTTTCAAGATGTGATTATCGGTTCTATGGGTAACCTACTATTCTTGCTCATCTATTTTGGATCAATGTTACTGGGGAGTATCTTTTAGTTTGCGTATCTATAAACATCAACCCTATTACTCTGCCATAGGAGCTTCGGGAGCTGTATCGGGGATTATCTTTGCCGCTATTGCTCTATATCCCTAAAACATTGAGTGTGAATTTCTTACCGGGTTGGCTCTTTGGAGCATTGTACTGGCTATTCAGTATTTATGATGTTCAACCCACAAAAAGGTGACAACTTAGGGCACACAGCTCACTTAGGGGGTGCGCTCTTTGGTCTGGCAGTAGTAGTAGTTTATGCCCCTGAGATAGTGATACAACACGCTTTTTATTTGGGAGTTATGGCATTGCCTTTAGGCTATATGGGGAGTGCGGTTGTTGAAAAAATAAGGAAATTAGAAAATTATGGGCTCTTCTATTATCTACATACTTCTTTTTAATAGCAATACTCCTTACTTATTATTTTTGTAAAGCGATTTCGCCCTCAATCAGGGGATTCTTACTTATCTTATCACTTTTTGCAATAGTATCCCCTATTACTTTAGCTGGAACATTGCTCCCGATAACCGTTGTTCAATATATAAAAGACTTAAAACCAAAGTGAAACTTACAACGCTAAAATCGTAGATTTTGTATATGAAACAAGAGAAAAACAGATAGTAGCGACCATACAATAGAAGTTACCGTAAAAGTACCTGTGTTTCAGTTAGTAACCTCACAAGGAGATACAATTACAAAGGAAGCTGTGCATTACAATAGTTCATATTCCTACAAGGAGGAAACAATGTATTGCAAAGTAAACTACAATCCCTCTACAGGAAATATTTTTATAACAGATAGAGGATTCTATAAAAATGCTATCCGTAATGATTTTTCTTTTGCCTTATTTTTTTGATTTTCTCCTTGTGGGAATTGTGCTTTTATGCCTTGGGTAAAGATATGACGCGATACAAGCAAATGCTGGGGATTGTAGTTTTTCGTATCACTATTCCAATGGCAATACTTGGCTTTGCGGCAATCCTTTTGCTTGCTGCTTATGAACAAAGTGATATGTCCTTACTTGCCAAAATAGCTTGTATTGGTTTTGGAGTACTCCTTTTATTAGCTTCTATAGGTTTAATAATACTATCCAACTCTAAAAAAACAAAAAGAGAAACAGAAATAGAAACAGCAACACCCCTCAAAACAACCAACGCTCTCATCCATCTTTTTAGAATTCAGAAATTAAAAATATAAAAAAACTTTATACAAAGCTGATTTACAACTATATTTACAAATTGTCCCTCTTCTGGAAAGCTAACGAGTGCTCACTATTAGATGTTTGGAGGACAAATTGTTAATTGTTAATTGTTAATTGTCAATTGATTATGAGTTATTTACAAGAAGTTATTACCGATGTTTTAGAAAACTATCCCGATAAGATAGAGCGCCTTGTGTTTGTTACTACAGGGAAACGCCCTGCGCTCTTCCTCAAAAAACACTTTGCCGAGCAGGTAAAGCAGGCTACTATTGCTCCTGAGTTCATCGGTATAGCCGACCTATTTACACGTATTTCAGGGGTACAGTCTATCAGCAATTTGCCTTTGCTTTTTGAGTTTTACGACTGTTATGTAAAAACTTGCAAAACAACTCCCGATAGTTTTGAAGAGTTCCTAAGTTGGGGACAAACAGCTCTCAAAGATTTTAGCGAAATCGACCAGTATTTGGTAAACCCCGATAAGATTTTTTTCCTTATATCCACGCCCTCAAAGAAGCCGAACACTGGTCGGGTATGGACGAGCTTAGCGAGATGCAGAAAAAAGCACTTAGCTTTCTGGAATAGCCTCGGCGATTACTATTTCGCTCTCAACAGCAAACTCACCGAAATGGGTAAAGGTTATGGCGGTTTCATCGCTAAAAAAGCTGTTGAAAAACTCCCCAAATACCTGCAAACACACACTAATACTATTCATATATTCGTCGGTTTTTAACGCCCTTTCCAAAGCAGAACAGCACGTGATTCAATCTATATTAATGGATATAGGCGGTGAAATTTATTGGGATGGCGATACTTATTTTTTTGAACAATCCTACTCACGATGCAGGGTTCTTCTTGCGCAAATATACTAACAGTTGGCGCTATTACCAAACTCATAAAACCTAAGTTCATACAAAGCAATTATGAAAAAGAAAAAAAGAACTCTATCTCACGGGAGTACCCAAAAAGCATCAATCAGGCGCATAGTGTAGCCGAACTGCTCAAAAACACGCCTACCAAAGCATTGGAAAAAACTGCCCTCATCATCGCCGATGAAAAATCTGCTCATCCCCGTACTGCAAGCTGTACAACCCAAAAACAAGTGTGAACATCACGATGGGCTACCCTTTGCAACAAACGCCTCTCAACGACCTTTTTTTGTCGCCTATTTCCGCTTGCATCTCTCCAAGAGTTTTTTTACCATAAAGATATACTAAATCTGCTCTCTCAACCTTTTCTTGCACACCTTGCTAAAAAGAAGAAGTGGTGCACCATATTTCGCAGTATATCAAAACGCACAACCTCACTTATATCACTCGTAAAAAGTTATTCGAGTCGGTAGATGAAACCGAACACGAAATGCTTACTTTGCTATTCCCCGATGCCAAAGGCAAAGCACTCATTACTACCCTTATCGACAATGCTATTACGCTTATCTATCGCCTAAAAGCACAAATCGACCCTGAGAGCAACACTCACCTACTCACTCAAGAGTATGCTTATCGCTTCTTTCAGTTATTCAATCAGTTGAAGCAGTTGCAAGAGCAATACGGCTATATCGATTCGGTGAAAAACGCTTTATCATTTCTATTTAGATGTCTTACAGAAGAGTTCACTCAATTTCCGCGGTGAGCCTTTGGAAGGCTTGCAAGTTATGGGGGTGCTGGAAAAGCCGTAGTTTGGATTTCGACCGCGTGATTATCACCTCAGTAAACGAAGGGGTACTTCCGTTAGGCAAAAGTGGTGATTCGCTTATTCCTTACGATGTGAAACACGTGTTAGAACTGCCTACTTTCAAGGAACGCGATGCCGTGTATAGCTATAACTTCTACCGCATTTTGCAGCGTGCCAAGCAAGTACACTTGTTTTTACGACACCGAGATGGACAGCCTGAAAAGCAAAGAAAAAGTAGGTTTATCCTCCAATTGTTAGCTGAGAAAATCTCCACCCACAAGGTGATACACCAAATCAAAAGCTCCTGAAGTATATCCAGCCATATTGCGACCGCTTACTATCGAAAAAAACAACTGCTGTAATCGATGCGCTAAAAAGTCCTTGCCGAGAAAGGCATTTCACCTTCAGCACTAACTACTTACATCCGCAATCCGCTCACTTTCTACGAGCAACAAGTACTGCATATATACGAAGAAAAAGAGGTAGAAGAAACTGTTGAAGCACGTACTTTTGGAAATATTGTTCACGGCGCTTTAGAAGATTTGTACACGCCTTTCTTAAACGAAATACTCACCGAAGAGCATATCAAAAAAATGCAACCTTTGGTACTCCCTACTATCGAAAAACGCTTTGAAGAAGAGTATAGAAGTACTGATTTTAGAACAGGCAAAAACTGGCTCATCTTCAATGTAATAGAAAAGTATGTACGCAGTTTTTAGCTTTAGAACTCAACGAAATAAAAAAAGTGGTACCGAAATTATTCCTCTCCATTTAGAACAGAAAAATAAAGATACCTTTTCCAAGCTCCTCACCTCCCCTTCCCTATCTATTTCAAGGGGATTATCGACCGTGTAGATAGGCGCAATGGGGTGTTGCACATTATTGACTACAAAACGGGTATTGTAGAGGAAACCGATGTGCGCATCAAAGATTGGAATAACCTCATTACCGATATTAAGTACGGCAAAGCCTTCCAGCTGCTCACTTATGCTTATATGATTACCAAACACTTAAATATCAATGAAAAATGATAGTTGCCAACCTATCATTCAAGCGTTTGCAAAAAGGTCTTTTGCCTTTCTATACCTATTTCGACAAGGAGAAAGATTACGATGTAACCGCTAAAAACTCTCGCTTTTGTACAGTGAATACACTGAAGAATTATTGCGCGAAATCTTTGATATCAATACCCCTTTCTATGAAAAATCCTAACAATTAGCTAATTGACAAATTGGCTAATTGACAAATTATTTGTAATTTTGCCGTTCAAATTCATAATTCAAAACTCAAAAGATGTCTAAACGTTATACCATTACGGCGGCTTTTACCCTATACCAATGGACCTATCCATATTGGTCACTTTGGCGGGAGTATATGTGCCAGCCGATATTTTTTTGCACGCTATCAACGATTGAAAAAAACAACGATGTAGCCTTTATTTGCGGGAGCGATGAACACGGAGTAGCAATCTCTATCAAAAGCTAAAAAGAAAGGTACTACCCTCAGGCTATTATCGATAAATACCACGCGATTATCAAGCAATCATTTGCCGATTTTGGCATTTCATTCGATAATTATTCGCGCACTTCTGCCCCTATTCATCACTCAAACAGCTTCCGATTTCTTCAAAAAAACTATATGAACAAGGTGATTTTATAGAAGAAATATCCGAACAACTCTACGACGAAGAAGCACACCAATTCCTTGCCGACCGCTTTTGTGATTGGTACTTGCCCAAAAATGCGGCAAACCCCTGAGGCTTATGGCGACCAATGTGAGCGTTGTGGTAGTTCGCTCAACGCTACCGACCTCATCGACCCTAAATCGTCAATCACTGGTAGCAAACCTACGCTAAAAGCTACCAAACACTGGTTTTTGCCCCTCAATCGCTACCAAGAGTTTCTAGAAAAATGGATATTAGAAGGTCATAAATCCGATTGGAAACCCAATGTATATGGGCAAGTGAAAAGTTGGCTCGACGACGAACTCAAACCACGTGCTGTAACTCGTGACCTCGATTGGGGATTCCTGTGCCCGTAGAAGGCGCTGAGGGCAAAGTGCTCTATGTATGGTTTGATGCGCCCATCGGTTATATCTCATCTACTAAAGAATGGGCTGAACGCGAAGGCAAAGACTGGCGTCCTTATTGGCAAGATAAAAACACTGAATTAGTGCACTTTATAGGGAAAGATAACATCGTGTTCCACTGCATTATCTTCCCTGCAATGCTCAAAGCCGAAGGTAGCTATATATTGCCTACTAACGTACCTGCCAATGAGTTCCTCAACTTAGAAGGCAACAAACTCTCTACCTCCAAAAACTGGGCAGTATGGTTACACGAGTACTTGCAAGATTTTCCTAATCAGCAAGATGTATTGCGCTATGCCCTTACCGCCAACGCTCCTGAAACCAAAGACAACGACTTTACGTGGAAAGACTTCCAAGCGCGCAACAACAACGAGCTTGTGGCTATCTTTTGGTAATTTCATCAATCGCGTGGCTGTGCTAACGCAGAAATATTACGAAGGAGTTATACCTGCTGCAGGAGAATCTCAACGACATAGACACCGAAACGCTTCGCCAAATCACAGAACTTACCGAGAAAAATAGAACAATCGTTAGAACGTTATCGTTTCCGTGAAGCTCAACAAGAACTGATGAATATGGCGCGCTTAGGCAATAAATATTTAGCCGATGAAGAGCCTTGGAAACTCATCAAAACCGACCCTGAACGCGTAAAAAAACAGTAATGTACGTCGCTTTGCAAATTGCCACTGCTTTGGCAGTTGCCAGCGAACCTTTTCTTGCCTTTCACTTCTGAGAAACTGGAAACGTATGTTGCAATTGGGGGCTATCACTTGGGAGAACCTAAAACAAACGCCACCGAATTGCTAAAAGCAGGACATCGCATTGGCACTGCGGAACTCCTTTTTGAAAAATTGAAGATGCTGCTATCGAAAAGCAATTACAACGTTTAGAGAACACCAAATTAGCGAACAAACAAGAAGCTCAAGCCAATACCGAAGTAACTGTAGCTCCACAAAAAGAACTCATCAGTTATGATGATTTTTGCAAAAATGGATATTCGTATTGGTACTATTTTTGGAAGCTGAAAAGATGCCTAAAAGCCGATAAACTCCTTATCTTAAAAGTGGATACGGGCATCGACCAGCGCACTATCGTCTCAGGAATTGCGCAAAAGTTTTGCTCCTGAAGAGATTATTGGCAAAAAGTAACCGTATTAGTAAACCTTGCTCCTCGCAAAGCTACGCGGTGTAGAAAGTCAAGGAATGATACTAATGGTAGAGAATAGTGAAGGCAAATACACCTTCATCAACCCTGATGCCGAGGGGATTGCCAATGGTACTGAAGTAAAATAAGTTTTTCATTGAATAAAAAGCCCCCAAGAGTATTTGCTCTTTTGGGGGCTCTTTTATTGTTTCAACTAAAAATGTATTATGCAGTGCGTTCAAATTCTTTTGAGTACATCCACTAATACTTTGTACACTTTCTAAAGGCAAAGCATTGTAGATAGAAGCGCGATAGCCTCCTACGCTGCGGTGTCCTTTTTATCCCACTGATATTCGCTTCTTTTACACAAAGTATCAAAACGTTCTTTGGTGCTTTCATCGATGAGGTTGAACACTACATTCATTAGAGAGCGGTCTTCTTTGTTAGCATAGCCTACTACTAATGGGTTGCGGTCGATTTCTCCGTAAAGCAAATCGGCTTTAGCTTGGTTGCGTTTGCCTAAAAGCTTGCAATCCACCTTGTGCTTGCATCCACTCGAGTACCAATAGGTTTACATATACTGCAAAAGTAGAAGGTGTATTGAACATACTATCGTTTTTTTGATATGCAACTGATAGTCCATCATTGAAGGCAGCTTACGGCTTACCTTACCTAATATATCTTTCTTCACAATCACCAAAAGTAGAGCCCGAAGCGCCTAAATTCTTCTGTGAACCGGCATAAATCAAACTAAACTGCTTGTAGTCTAACGGGCGTGAGAAAATATCAGAACTCATATCGGCTACCAAAGGAATATCAGTTTGTGGCAAGCTGTGAAATTCAGTGCCATAGATAGTATTATTGGTAGTGATGTGCAGATAGTTAGCATCTGTAGGGACACTTACATTTTTAGGAATGTACTTATACCCATCGGCTTTAGAAGAAGCGATTACTTCGGTATTGCCAAAGAGCGCAGCTTCTTTTTGAGCTTTGTTAGCCCAAGTTCCTGTATCTATATAAGCAGCTTTGGTTTCGAGCAGGTTGTAAGGCACCATTAGGAATTGCATACTTGCTCCCCCTTGTAAGAAGAGTGTGGTGTACGAATCATCTAAACCAGCGATTTCCAATGCCAAAGCACGCGCGCGTTCTATCACGCGTACAAACTCTGGACTGCGGTGAGATACTTCTATTACCGATAAGCCTGTCCTTCAAAAATCTAACAAGGCTTGAGAGGCTTTTTGGAATACCTCGGGGAGCTAAAAATAGAGGGACTGCACTAAAATTATGCTTTTTCATTTTGTTTGTGTTCTGCTTTGTATTTTTACAATAAATTCTTCAACTTGGCGTTTTGAGGATGCGCCATAATTTATCTTAGTGCATACTCACTTGCCCAAGCTACGTGAGAGTATAAATCACACGAGGATGATCGGCTATTTTTTTAGAAGAGGATCAGTAGCCAAAGGAGGTTCATGCTCAAACACGTCGGTAGCAAAGCCCATAATGCGGTTACTTTCGATAGCTTCGTATACTGCTTGAGGATCGACTACTGCACCGCGCGCCATATTGATGAGCAAATGGTTTTTTTGCGAAGTTTAGACACAAAAGTCTCATTTACTAAATGTTTGGTTTCAGGGGTAAGCGGACAATTGAGGGAAATGATATCACTCTGCGCCAATACCTTATCAAAATCAGTATATTCTTTCGTTACGTGGTGCTTTTGCCTTGACGTTCAGCCCATAGCACTTTCATACCGAAGGTTTTGCAGCTACTTTTGCTAATAGCTTTTACCGATATTACCTACTCCTATGATTCCTAAGGTTTTTGCCGTGCAATTCAAACACTGGAGGTTCAGTAAGACAGAAAACGACCATCTTTTGCCAAGTGCCATCGCTTACAGTTTTCGTGATAGGTCTTGAGAGCGCGCATAGCTGAAAGCAACATCATAAAGAAGTGCTCGGTAACACTTCGGTAGAGTAGCCAGCTACATTTTTCACTTCTATACCCAATGCTTTAGCTGCTTCTTTATCGATATTATCCATACCCGTAGCGGTGAGATGAATGAGTTTGAGATTAGGCAACTGCCTAAGGGTAGTTTCATCGAGTTTTCACCTTTGTTTACTATAGCAATATCAGCGGGTTTGAGGCGTTGAACAATTTCGTCAGGGGCAGTTTTTGGAAAGCAAACCCATTGGGCTACCCCTTTAGGAATATCCACATCTATGCGCTCAGAGAGCGTATTGCGGTCTAAAAAATACGGCTTTCATATATATAATTAATGATTAACAACTTTATATTCGGATGCCAGCGGGTAATACATCTTTTATATTCCTTTATTGCGTTTGAAAAAAGCAATAGCCACAGGACACACAGGGCACAACCCTATATTTTTCTGGGCTACTAACTCTAAGACTCCTTTTGAAGAACTCATCGATAAGGGCTTCATTAGCTGATTCAGGTAATAAGGTTTTAGTAAAGAATATTTTACGCTCTTGTATAGCGTAGTCTACAAAGGCAAGTTCACCATTTATTTTGGCTTGATACTGGCGTGAAAAATTCACTATCTATTACTTCCATTGTATTGCGTTTTTAGTTTTTAATTAGTAATATGTATTATTCATCAAAAAGTTGTAACTTTGCTTCTGTTAGGTAAGAAGTAAGAGATAATAGGTAAGATTATTACCAAATTATTTCGCCGCAAAGTTACTAATTTTTCGTAAAAACAATACTAAATGAATATAAAAAGATAATCTTGCTATTTATTTAATGCCGGGAATGGCTGCCAGTCCCTAAGATTTTTGAGCGTCTGCACTTCCGAGTAACTATCGCGTGCACTTGCTCGACTGGATTACTCCAGAGAAAAACGAGAGTTTATCACATTATGCAGGACGTATTGCTGAAGAAATAACCGAACCTTCTCCTATACTTTTTGGGAGTATCATTTGGGGGTATTATCGTACAAGAAATTGCTAAACAATGCAACAACTACAAGAAGTTGATAGTTGTATCAAGTGTAAAAACACAATATGAACTGCCTAAGAAAAATGCTTTTGGCGCGCTATACCAATCTGCACAAGTTATTACCTACACGCGCTATTAGCGATTTAGAATTTTGGAAGAGATTTTTCATTTTTCTGAAGTGCTCAGCAAACGCATTGCCCTATACGAAAAATACATCGGGATGCGTTCGCCTGCCTACCTTGATTGGTCGATAGATCGCATTGTGAATTGGCAACAAAAAGAGCCTTTACCCCGCACAATTCACATTCACGGTGATAAAGACCCTGTTTTTCCTATTCAGTATATAAAAAATGCCGTGTAGTGAAAAACGGCACTCATATTATGATTATCAATCGGTATAAATGGTTTAACGAAAAACTAATTCCTCTATTATTTTTCTTGAGAATTATCTAATTTTCAGTGTTACTATACTGATAACTGCTAAAAAGATACCTACAATGAGGAAACGCATTACGATTTTGCTTTCGTGATAACCTTTCTTCTGATAATGGTGATGCAAAGGTGACATCAAAAGATACGTTTGCCTTCGCCATATTTTTCTTCGTATATTTAAAATAAGCGACTTGTAATATCACCGATAAGTTTTCAATTAGGAAGATACCACAAAGGACAGGGATGAGCAATTCTTTTGCGTACTGCTATAGCAATCACAGCGATAATCCCCCTATGGTCAGACTACCCGTATCGCCCATAAACACTTGGAGCAGGATAGGTGTTATACCATAAGAATCCTACCAAAGCCCCTGCAAAAGCTGCTATGAACACCGTCATTTCACCCACTCTTTGGGATATACATAATATTGAGGTATTCTGAGAAGATAATATTACCCGAAATCCAAGCAAATACCCCCAAAGTCAGGACTATAATTACCGAGCTTCCCGCCGCCAGTCCATCAATACCATCAGTGAGGTTGGCACCATTAGAAACAGCTGTAACAATAAGGGATAACAATAGGGATAAATATGAGCCACAATAGTGGTGATAGTTATCACCCGTCCACGCAATGAGGTCGGCATAGTCAAACCTCGTTGTTTTTCACAAATGGAATAGTAGTTTTAGTAGATTTTACTTCAGGTACAACCACATTATCGGTATTGGTTTGAGCAACTACTTCAGTACGCACACGACCGATACCCGTTTTTTTCATTTTTAATAGTTACATTATCATTGAAATAGAGCGTAGCTCAACAATAATCCCCAAAACCTATTTGTCCTAACACTTTGAAACGCCCTTTGAGACCTTCTTTTATTCTTTGCGAAAAAGTCTTGATATAGTCATCTACAAATCCAATAGTTCCCATCCACACAGTAGTAATGATGAGAAGCAGCGTATAAACATTGTCTAACTTTGCAAGGAGTAATACAGGAATGAGAGTTGCAAGTATGATGATAATTCCCCCATTGTAGGTGTACCTGCTTTTTCATTCTGACCGCTAAGACCTAAGTCGCGCACCGTTTTCACCTATCTGTTTGCGTTGTAAGAAACTGATAATACGTTTTCCATAAATAGTGGAAATGAGCAGAGAGAGCATCAAAGCCAAACCTGCACGAAATGACAAATATTTATATAATCCCGACCCTGGAAAGTCGTAATATTTTTCAAGATTTTCTAATAAATGGTATAACATTTTTCAATGAACAATTAACAATTAACAATTAAAAATGGGGTTATTTTTAACGTGAAATAGTACACTCCTTATTTTACTCTAAAATTGAAACTACTTTTTATAATATATTCAAAAATAAAGAAGATACAGGAATTACAATAAGAGTAGGTAACGATTTAGTAATGGTTCTTATTTCATTTTGATTATACCTATTTTTCTCAGTAACTTCTGGGTGCAAAAGGTACAACATCTTGACAATATAAACAAAAATTTTACCTTTTTAGCACTCGCAGACGTGTGCTGCTGCATAGGCTTCTGAAGCTCTGCAGCAGCACACGTTTGCGTGGAGCTAATTGTAAATCTCCTGCAAACCAGTTGTTTAAAAAATGAAGATTTTAGTTTGCGTATGTCATTGTTTTTCGTAATATAGCACAAATTTAAATACATTTATCATGTTTAACGTGTTTTTTTACACCAATTGGCTGTAAGAGAACGCCAAATCACGCTGGATGGATCCGCCGTGGTTAAAGAATCTTTACAAATGGTACAATTCCTAAAAAGACCTCTTAAAGAAGGCTAAGGAAGAGGTACAGCAACGAGGTTTTACGGACCAAGCAGAAGAGATACATTTCTTCCGCGAGGTACAACCTCAAATTGTTAGCAGACTCATTTTCTACAATGAGATCTACCAGATAGAAAGTAAAAGCAACTTTACTCTCTACTGAGGCTGCTAAAAAGTTTCTAAAAAGACAAAGAAGCCCAATGGTTTAAAGAGTCAGAGACTTTAGAAGCAACCGATTTCTTCAGCTACATTGCGTTAGGAAGAACCAATCGTGATGTAGAGTATTTTACTCGCAATTACGACTACCTTCCTCAAAAGCAATGAGGGGTATTTGTTTTCTTTTGATGGAGCCTTTTCTACTTTTCGTAGCTTTTGAAGTTGCTAAGATAGGGGCTGTCAAGGAACTCTCCGATTATCTCGTACTGAAGTTAAAGAAGAAAAACTACTTTTTAGAAGCACTAAATCTTCAGTGGACAGGCAAAAAGCCAACTAGTAGAACTCATCTATGGATTACATTCTGTAGGATGTATCTCTTATGGAAAAACTCCCTATTAGTCAGATTACCAAAAGTCTTTGAGAAGCTCTTTAAGGTAGAATTAGCAGAGCAGTACCATAGTTTTCCATCGTATGAAAGGGCGTTCAAAAAGTCTCACCCCTTTCCTTGATGAAGTAAAAAGCCTCTTTACTGGTTTATATAAACAACTCCGACCAAAAAGTAGTTTTGCTAACTTCAAATAAAAACGTTTAAACATTGTTTAATCAGTTTTTAGGAAATAGACAGTTTCCTTTTTAGGAGAAGGATTTATAATCAAATATTATATTCATTATTTTCAATTATATTTTATTATTTCCAACTAATTCTTCTATAGAAACTCCCTACACACACTTTTTACCTCCATTTCTGAAAAAGCCCATTATAGCCCATTGGCATTTTTTTAGACATTTCTTCCTATAAAAGTAGTTTATACTCCAAAAATACGTTACAATTATCTTGTAATACACTCATAACCAACAAAATAAATAAAAATCACTTCAACTGCGTTAAAAATGCACATTTCAATGGGTAGTACTTGGCAGTTTATGTTTGGTATTTGTCAGAACTTTGCCGCTGAGAATTTAACCCTATACGCAATGAATTTAATCACCATTGAAGAATCTGCTTGGAAAGCCCTTATGGAGCAACTCCAAAGCATTGAAAACCAACTTAAAAAGAGCCTATTGAGTGGGATAGTTTGTGGCTCAACCAAAAAGAAATCTGTCAATATCTCCACCTAAGTGAGAAAAACTCTATGGCGAATGCGCAAACGCAATGAAATCACCTACTCCAAAAATCTATGGACAATATTTCTATACTTTGGGAAGCATTCGCAAACTCCTTATCAGTCAATCGGTAGAAAAACACTGAAAAGCTACTTGCAATCTCTCACTCAAAAAAAGCCAAAGGTTATGTTGAAAAAGCAAGATATTTTAAGTAGAACCGAAGGAGGACTACAGGTCTTCCAGCACTATCTACAAGGCGACTGGCGGGTAGGTAAAAACTTTAAAAACCCTTTCTATGACGATAAAAAATGCTTCCTGCAATATCTATAAGGACAAACAAGGCATTTATAAAATGAAAAGATTTTGGCAATGATACTTTCAGGGGTGACTGTTTTTTTCTTGGTAGGTTACCTCTATCAATTGGACTTTCGAAATGCCTCTGATTTTATCGAAATCCTAAAAATTATCAATAGAGATTTACATCTGGGTTTAGAGCAATCCACCTCTATAATTACACAAAAACCTCAAATACCTCCCACTATCACCATAGAAAGCACTCAAGTAGAAACTAAAAATCTATCTCTTACCAATTCACCCAAAAACCTTTTTACCCAAGAAGAATTAGCCTATTGGCAGAAATACGGCATCACCCAAGAAATCCTAAACAAATACAACGTGATCTCTCTGCAAAGCTATTCAAGCACCAATAAAGACGGCAAACCTTACACTATCACCTCCACCTATAATGAGTGGATGTTTGCTTACCTTTTTAAAAAGCATTTAAAAGTTTATCGTCCCTTTTTCTAAACTGCGTTTTCTCTATGGAGGTACCCCCGAAAACTATTGCTTTGGTGAGTCTCAGCTACCTCTACAAGCCGACATTCTTTTTATCACCGCAGGAGAAAAAAGATGTAATGAGCTTAGCCAGTAGAGGCTTTTCGGCTATCTGTTTCAATAGCGAAACAGCCCACATTCCTTTACAAAAGCTCCAAAAGCTAAAAAAATGCGATTCCGACATTTAGTCCTTTTGTTCGACAGCGACGAAACAGGCAAAAGAGCCTCCTTAGAGCAACAAACTCAGTTAGCACCTTTAGAAGTATTTCGTATGGTTTTACCTCTTTTCAGGTACTAAAAAGGATAAAAGATATATCCGATTATTTTGCGCAAGGTAAAACGGGTAGAGACCTATTGCAACTCTTTTATCAGACCCTTAGCAAACACTATGAAGAAAGCCTATCACTACTTAAAAACTGCGAAATCCAATGGGATAAACCTCCCCAAAAAGCAAGAAACAATCATCTCTATTGGCAAAAACTCCTGTAGGAGTACAGAGTAGTTTATTGGGTATTACAGGAGGCGAAGGCACAGGCAAAAAAGTCATTATGTAGGTGCCCTCATTGCAGGTTGTCTTAACAGTAAGAACCTTCCTATTGACACATTGGGCACAACGCTACTGCCTTGCCCCAAAGATAAAGTGGTGCTATTTTTTTCGATACAGAACAGTCTCAAGACCAGCTCTATCAAAAACATCAGCAAACTGCTTAAAAGAGCTAAACTAACCTCTCTTCCTGATTTGCTACACGCCTTTTGCCTCACCCAACTCCCTCGCAGAGAGCGATTAAAGGTCATTCGTGAAGGTTTGAGAGTTTTTACTACCACGTGCAGGCGTACATTTGGTGGTCATCGATGGCATAGCCGACCTTATTGGAGCTGTGAATAACGAGCAAGAAAGTGTGGAACTCATAGAAGAGCTTTACCTTTTGGCAGGTAATTACAAAAACCTGTATCGTATGTGTGTTACACCTCACCCCCAGCGGACTTAAACTCCGAGGTCATTTAGGGCTCTGAACTACAACGCAAAGCAACAGCAGTGCTTTCTATCGAAAGGGAGAAGAACAGTCCTATCTCAGCGGTCAAACCGATGAAAAATACGCAATGGCAGCCTTTAGCGATACCCCTACAAATACTTTTTTTAGATGGAACAATGAACTGGGAATGCACAGTTATGTAGGCAATCAAAAAAACGAAGACCAAAAACCCAATAAAGCCAGTACCTTAGCCTCATTAGTTTCTCCTCTTTTTAAAGAGCGAACTTTGTGGACAGTTCAAGAGCTGAACATAGAAATTCAAAAACGAACTGATGTAAAGGAACGCACCGCAAAAGGTTATATCCGCACCTTAAAAGAAATGGGCATTTTAGTTCCTCAAGAGGGTAATGACCAACTCTTAGGAATGGGCAGTGTGCTAAAAGAACTTTTGGAGGATAACAAGAACTCACAAGGATAAGAAGAACTTTTAGGTGTTCTAAGATTAAGATCTAACAATCGAAGTATTAAACAAATATAAATATAAAAAATGGAAATCGACAGAATAGAATTTATAGCGTGGATGGAACGCATTATGGATCGTTTTGATTTGCTTAAAGAGCAAATAGACAAAGCCGAAAAACGCAAAAACAGCTTGGATGGTGAGGAACTCTTGGACAATCAGGACTTGATGCTCACCTTTAAAAATCTCTGCACGTTCCCTGCAGAGGTATCGCTCAATGGCAAACTGCCTTATTATACCATATCAGGCAAAATATACTACAAACTCTCGGATGTACATCAATTTATCCGAGAACATTTTCAGTGTGCCAGTAACAGCCTTAAAAAGCCAAAAAAACGGAAATACTATGCCTAAAAAAAGGACAGCCTCTCTTAGACGTCTTACAAAGGGAGTAATTTTACCCCCAAATTAAAAAGATGTTTAAATAATGGCAGAAAATCAACACGCCGATACGGCAAATTACGACAATCAAATCCCAGTGGATGAACAACTATCTGATATCCTACTGGTATTTGACAAAGAAGAAAACAGCTCAAGGCTGTAAAAGGGAATTGATGAGAAAGGAGAGTTAAAAACGGCTCCTGCTGACAGCAAATCCTTAGATGACTTTTATGAAAGTAGACAAGCAAGGTAATATGCTATCTAATTTCTTTAGCAACTTTTATGCGTCAAGTCCAGAACCCTTCTCGTTTTTTTCTTTCTTTAAAAATACCGATAGAAAAATCGGTAAATACGATAGAAAAACTCCAAAAACCATTTGGCAAAGCTCACTGAAAAGGGTAAGGAATACCTCAAGAAGTACGAAGTATCTCCTGAGCAGTATATCAAACAAGAGCAAAAAAAGCAGCTACTCTAAAACAAGAAGGAGAGACTGCCATTGCTCAGACCCCTCCTGAAGCTCCTGCTCAAGCACAAGTACAAGAAGCTCCTGCTCAAGCACAAGCACAAGAAGCTCCCTGCTCAGCGCAAGCACAAGAAGCTCCTGCTCAGGCACAATCTCAAAAGTACTCCTGCCCAAGAGGAACTCAAGTACAACCCTGATGCTATTGATTGGGAAACGCTACAAAAACTTAGGGGTGAGTCGAGAGTCTTTAGAGAAGAGGAACCTATTAGAGCCCCTCTTAAAAGGTTATAAAACCAATGAACTGGTATCTATCAGTTTCAATTTAGGCTCTACAGTAACCCGCTTTGATGCTCGTCTGTCCCTAAGAGAAGTTGATGGAAAAGTAGCAGTAGCCATTCACGGGATGCGCAAGGAACCACAATTGGATTATCCTTTCTTTGGTCACGAGTTTTCAGAAGAGGATAAAAAGAACCTGCTTACCACAGGAAATATGGGACGTACAGTTGAGCTTACCAATAGTAAAAACTCAAGAGAAAAATTCCTTCTATTATCAGTATTGATAGGCTCACCAATGAAATCATTGCCTTGCGCAGTGAACACATCAAAGTCCCCGATGAAATCAAAGGAGTCAAACTCTCCCAGGAGCAAAAACAAACACTCAAAGAAGGCAAGCCTCTGTTTGTCGAGGGAATGACCTCTAAAAAAAGGAGAGCCTTTTAACGCAACCGTGCAGTTCAATGCCGACAAGCGTTATGTGGAATTTCTTTTTGAAGACAAAGCTCCTAAACTTGCTAATCAAGAGAAACTCACTGAGGCTCCTACAGTCATACGAGGGGTAACTCTTACCGAAGAGCAACACAAGGAACTGAGCAAGGGTAATCCTGTTTATTTAGAAGGTTTACAGAGCAAAGCAGGTAAAAACTTATAGCGGTTATTTTACTTTTGACAAGGACAAAGGCAAGGTAGAGATGAGCTTTAACAATCCTCAAAAAGGACATTACTGATAAAGTTTCTTCTACCAAGCAAAAAGCTGAAACTTCTAAAAGCCAAAGAAGAAAAAAACGCCCTCAAAAGCAATCAGAAAAAAACAGCTCAAAAAAAGAAACTAGTAAGAAGTCCAAGGGACGCAAAGTATAACTCTAATTTTTAACCTCAATACACGTAGAAAAAAATGAAAGTTATATTAGCAGAAAAGCCCAGTGTGGCAAGAGAGATTGCCGCTATAGTGGGGCAAGTGAAAAAAACAAGATGGATATTTGTTAGGTAATGATTATGCTGTTACTTGGGCATTGGGACATTTAGTGCAATTAGCCCTTCCAGAGGCGTATGGTTGTGTAGGGATTCCACAGAGAACACCTACCTATTCTACCTCGCCCCTTTATCTTGGTACCCAAACAAATTCCTGAGGATAAGAAAGGTTACAGGTCAGACCCTATGGCTTTAAAACAGCTTAAAAATCATTGATAGCCTTTTTAAGAAGTGTAGTTCCATTATTGTAGCCACCGATGCAGGTCGTGAAGGAGAACTGATCTTCCGCTATATCTATGAATATTTGCAATGTCAAAAAAACCTTTTCAAAGGCTTTGGATTAGCTCCTTAACCGAAAAAGGTATCAAAACAGGACTTGCCAATCTGCAAGAAGGAAATGCTTTTTGATTTGCTGTATGCCTCTGCTCAAAAAGCGTAGTGAGGCTGATTGGCTGGTGGGTATCAATGCTACCCAAGCCCTGAGTATAGCCGTAGGTGAAGGGATTTATTCCTTAGGTAGGGTGCAAACACCTACCTTAGCAATGGTTTGTAAAAGATTTTTAGAGCACACACATTTTCAAAAAGAAAGCCTTTTTATCAATTACGACTCAAGTACCAAAAAAAGCTATACTGATTTTTTTCAGTATCTCAGCTAAAAATTGAGGATAAAAAAAGAAGCTGAAGCCTTACAAAAACAATTAGAAAAAGTCTCCTATGGCCGAGGTGATTTCCACTGAAAAAGAAGTGGTAAAAAGAACAACCTCCTTTGCTCTATGATCTAACAGGGTCTTCAGAAAGAAGCTAATAAAAAAATGGAACTTTTCAGCCGATGAGACCCTGCAAATCGCTCAAAGTCTCTACGAGCAAAAAAATACATTACTTACCCACGTACTGGTAGTAAGTACATCTCAGAGGATGTATGGGAAGAAATCCCACAGCTGATACGTTTGTTACAAGAAAGTGAGGCATACGCCAACGAAGCTAAACTTGTGAAAAATTGGGGCGCTGAATAAGAAGATGGTTAATGATTTGAAAGTAACAGACCATCACGGACTTCTTATTACTGAGCGCTTTCCTACCAACCTTACAGCAAAAAGAAAAACACTATTTACAAAATGATTGCCACTCGACTTTTTGGAAGCGGTATCTGAACCCTGTGTAAAAAGAAGTGCAAAAAGACTCTACTGGAGGCTCTGCACACTGACTTCTTGGTAAAAGGTGTTCAACTGTTACAAGCGGGTTGGCGCGCTATCGGTGGTTTTTACTCTGATGAAACTGCCAAAGACAGTGAAAAAAAGACAATGAAGGTGATAGCAATCAAGTGCTACCTGAACTTGTACAAGGAGAAAGTATAAAGATTAAAGCCGTTGAAATCCTTTCTAAAACCACCCAACCTCCCGCTTTATATACCGAATCAGGACTGTTGGGGGCTATGGAAACAGCTGGAAAGGCCTTAGAAGATAAGGCGCAACGTGAACTATTGCAAGGAGCAGGTATAGGTACTCCAGCCACACGTGCCGCTATTATTGAGACGCTTTTAAAGCGCAATTATATTGAACGCAAACAAAAGTCTCTTATTCCTACCGATAAAGGAATGCAGGTATATGAGTGGGTAAAATCACTTACTATAGCTGATGTAGCCCTTACAGGCGAATGGGAAAGTCAATTGCAAAAGATAGAACAAGGAGAGCTCTCTCCCGATAGTTTTTCTTCGGATATGGAAGCCTATACCCATAGTCTTACTGATACATTTTTTTGGCTATGGATATACCTCAAAAGAGAAAAACTCAAAAATCACCTGTCCTAAATGCAGAAATGCTTCCTTATTACTGTTTGAAAAAGGTAGCCAAATGCCCTGATGAGGACTGTGGTTATGTGCTTTTTAGGAATGTATGTGGCAAACCTCTTACTGATGAGCTGCTCAAAAACGCTCTTTGAAAAAGGAAAAAAACACCTCTGATAAAAAGGAATGAAAAAGCAAATCAGGCAGCACTTTCGATGCCTATATACGTCTGAAAGAAAAATGGTGAAACTGCCTTTGAGTTTCCTGAGAAAACTTTCAAAAAGCGAAAAATACTAACAAAGGTTAGGTAAACTTTCAGTAAAGAAAGTCTGTGAGCTAACACAACGGATTATGTACCATATCCTAAGTGAAGTTTAGTCCTCCTGTTGATAACTTTTTGTTTCAATATATTTGCTCTTTAGAAATAATATAGTACTTTTTGCAAATGTTTTGCAACGATATATATTTTTAATATGAAGGGACTAACCATACGAAAGTGGATACAATCATTGGAGGAAAAAGGGTATTTACAGCTTTTCTATGCAGGAGCTAAAAGAGGTATTTGCTCACCTTAAAGAAAAAAACTATTCTCAATACTTTAGGGGGACTTAAAAAGCAAGGAAAGCTCCTGCCTCTTTGGAATGGCATCTATAGCATCGTCCGTTTTGTGGACATTGGTAATGCTACTGATAACAAAGCTATCAGAGAAGAGGGAAAACCTTATTTCTACATTGAAACACTGATGCAACACCTAAAAAAGGGAATACTATGTAGCCCTGCTCAGTGCAGTAGAAGTACATCTATCTCCCAAAGAGGCTTTTACAGGCAAATGAAATTACAGTAATAACCTCCTTACCTCCACTGAGGGATTCCTTTAGGGGACAAAGTAAGATTCGTTACCTTGTCAAAAAGGATATCAAAAAAACTTAAGAGAAATAGGAGTAAAAAGAAAAAAACCTTACCTTTTTTTCTATAGAGGAAAGAACTTTGCGGGTAGCCTCTTTGGAGCTCACTGCGGTTGATTTGCTCCTCTATGAAAAAAAGAGATAGGAGGCATTCAAAAAGCAGTAGAGGTAATTCAAAGGATTAAAAACACCTGAGTTGGCAAGAGCTTCCTACAGAGGTAATCCTCTCTACACCTGTCTCTATTTTCCAGCGCTTGGGCTATGTTCTTTCTTTTATCAAGCAGGAAGAACTAGCCGAGAGGCTCAAAGAGAGAGTTCTTAGCACAGGGAAAAATTTAGAAGAACCCTTTTAAAAAAACAGATGTTCCTGAAAAGGGAGGAGAGCCTTTTTGCCCTATTTGGAAAATCGTGGTAAATATATCTTTGCAGAACGACACTTTGTAAAAATTAAAAATTTGTTGAACCCATTAAAAGTAATTTTAACAATGAAAGAAACACAAACCAAACCCCAGAACACTGAGAGTACCTTAGGGTCATTGTCTTATTACGAGTTAAGACTCAAAGAGCTGTTACAAACGAGCTTCCCTAATCTTTTAGCTGACACTGTCTTTATCAAGGACAGAAGTGAGTATGCTGCGCAGGCTTACCAAGAGGCTTTTTGAGGCGGGTATCAGTATTCCTGAATGTGATAAAATAGCCTCAGGAGTACTCTTCGATGGGCTCTTCTTCTCTCCCTTTGATATGATTTTTTTGAGGTCGTTTCTCAGGAGTTCGATACTCAATTAGCCGATGAGGATTTGCGCCCCTTTGCTCTAAAAAAATCTTCCCAGAACTGGTTCCTTACTTTAAAAAAAGTACGAGAATGAAATCGATGAGGATTTTCAGCACTCCGCTGCCTATCAATTCCTCTACACAGAACTTACGGGTGCCATCGAACTATGGATAGAAGAAAATGGCATATCTTAAACGACTGAGCTTTAATCGCAATGCTCGTGCACTGGCATTGGCTTTCGATTTAGAGAAGCAAAAGCGCACGCTTCTAAGCCAAGAAGAGCGAGAACTCTTGCAACACTATTCAGGCTTCGGGGATTGAAGTTTATCCTCAATCCCCACCAGTCTGAAGCTGATTTAAAGTACTGGACAAAAAGCAGACCAAGTCTTTTGGCAAGATGTAAGGAGTCTGTATGCCCTTATTAGAGAACATTCCACTGATGAAAGACAATTCCAAAAACTATGTACAAAGTCTTAGAAATTCTGTACTAACGGCTTTTTATACCCCAATGCGTCTTACCTCGGCTATCGCTTCAGCAATAAAGGAAACAAACGTACCTCTGCAAACAATGTTAGAACCTTCGGCAGGAGGAGGCAATTTTATCCGTGCTTTTAAAGAAGAGCACCCTCTCTTGCTGTCACTGCCTTTGAAAAGGACTTACTCACAGGTAAGGTGCTCTCATCTTTTACCCCTGAGGAGCAGGTACATATCGATGGCTTCGAACAAATCAGTCCACTGAAAAAGGAAACCAGTTTGATTTAGTAACCAGCAACATCCCTTTTTCCGATACCGCTGTCTTTGATTTGAGTTACTCTCGCAGCAATGACCCTGCTAAGGTACAAGCCTCCCGTAGGGTGCATAACTACTTTTTCTTAAAGGGCTTGGATATGGTAAAGGAAGGGGGACTCCTTGCCTATATCACCTCTCAAGGGGTAGCCGATAGCCCTCAAAATGAGATTATTCGCCAAGCGATGCTCTCCAGTGCGCGTCTTGTCTCTGCCGTGCGCCTGCCTAACAACCTCTTTACCGATTACGCAGGTACCGAAGCAGGAAGCGATCTTATTATCCTTCAAAAAGACAGTCAAAGAGGCGCTTTAAACCCTATAGAAGAGCAGTTTTGCAATACAGCAAGGCTACCACAGGGGATGCTACAAAAACGAGTATCTTTCACAAAAAGAAAACGTTATTTGTACGAATGCTCTTGCAGGCACCAACCTATACGGACAGCCTGCAATGGTCTATACCCATAGTGAAGGAGTAGAAGGTATTGCCAAGGAGGTAAAAGAAAGAATCCTAAGCGATTTTTAAAGCACATTATCTATCGCCTGAAACAGCACAACAAAGCCAAAACAACACAAATTAAGCTACAAGAGGTTCATTCACAAAAAAATGAGGTAAAGGAAATTGAGGTAAAAAAGGTTGAACGGCAAGAATTTATTGAAATTGAAAGCAAAATCAACGAGCCTTCCTTTTGCTATTTTCCAATACTAATCTCATCTCTAAAGAGTCAAAAGAAATTAAGAATCAAAAAGTTGAACCCAAAGTCGTTCAGCTAAGTCTCTTTGATTTTCTCTCTGAGCAGGAAGCCACCGCTACTTTAGCGAGCCCTCCCAACATTTCAGCAAAAACAGTCCCTACTATACCCACAGGAGCTAAAAAGAAAACAAAGAAGAAAAACAACTACCTCTCAATTAGGGAATGCTCAAAAAGTTAGACTTGTTTTCTTTTACTTATCCTGTCAATCAAGGGAATGAAATAGAGGTGCTTTCAAAAGCTTCTCCTGCTTTGTATTACACGCCTCCTGCGATATCATTACTAAAAAGAACCTGTACCTTTTGAGGGAGAATATTTACCCTCATTTCAGAGAAGATACTTTGGTAGTACAAGCCGATACGGTGGGCTTTTTGCAAGATCTCAATAAGAACAAAACAGCTGCTACCTTTGTGCCTCTTGCGCTTTCTTCTTTGGAAAGGCAAAAAGCCATTGCCTATATCGCTCTGCGTGATGCTTATGCTGACTTGTACCATAAAGAGGCTACCACCTATACCCCTTATCCTACGGAAAGAGAAAAATCTTAACGCCCTTTACGATACTTTTTGTCAAGAACTATGGTCGGCTAAATAGTGCTGATAATATCGCTAATAAAAACCGATGCCTCAGGCGCTGAAATTCCTTACTTAGAGCGTATCAAAAAACGGTGTTTATCAAAAGGCAGATATCTTTCACAAGCCTGTGGTATTCTCTCTGAGGAAGAATGAAAACATTTCTACTGAAGAGGCACTACTCACTTCCCTAAGTGAATTGGGTCGGGTGGATATTCCCTACATAGCTGAGCTTTCTAACACCAATGAGGAAGAAGTCAAAGCACAGTTACAGGGCAAACTCTTTTACAATCCTATAGAAGACGAATACCAAATTGCCCAAAAGTGGCAAGCGGGGGATGTCTTTACTAAAATCAAAGCCGTAGAAGCATATCAAAAATACTCACCCTGAACATCCTAAGCAATCAGAAATTGAGCACGCTTTAGAGGGACTCAGGCAGGTAATTCCTACCCCTATTCCTTTTGAAGAGTTGGATTTTAACTTGGGAGAGCGTTGGATCTCCCCACAAATCTATAGTGATTTTGCCTCTTCGCTTTTCGATACCAAGGTAGGTGTGCAATACAGCGCTCAAACCGATGAGTTTTCAGTGGAATGCCGACAAAAAAACTTACATATCTGGGAGAAATACGCTGTAAAAAGTGAGAGCAGAACCCTACGATGGTATTGCCCTCTTTCAAAAACGCCTTGGTAAATACCACCCCTGATATTACCAAGAAAATAAAGATAGACGACAAGGAAGTCAAGGTGCGCGATATGGAGGCAATCCAACTGGCAAACAGCAAGATTGATGAAATACGCAATGCTTTCCCTCTGTGGCTCTTAGAGCAGAGTCAGGAGTTTAAAGACCGCTTAGCTCAGCAGTACAATCAGTCTTTTAACTGTTTTGTACGTCCGCAATATGATGGTTCTTTTTCAGTCCTTCCCTGGACTTGATAGAGAGAGTTTAGGCATAGAGGATTTGTATGATAGTCAGAAAGATGCTATTTGGATGATAAAAGCTCAACAATGGGGCGATTTGCGACCACGAGGTAGGAGCTGGTAAAAACCCTTATTATGTGCTGTGCCGCTCAAGAGATGAAGCGTTTAGGATTGGCGCACAAGCCGATGATTATAGGGCTTAAAGCCAATGTACACGAAATAGCTGAGACCTATCGCCGTGCTCTATCCTTTTTGCTAAAATCCTTTACCCTGGCAAGGAGGATTTTTACCCCTCAAAAAGCGTTTGCGTATCTTTGGAGACATCAAAAAACAATGATTGGGATTGCGTAATTCTCACCCACGACCAGTTTAAGATGATACCGCAATCCCCCGAGGTGCAACAGAGCATTTTGCAAGAAGAACTCCAAGATGTTGAAGAGAGTCTTTGGCAGTTGGAAAAACAAGGCAGTGAAGTCTCTCGTGCGATGATTAAAGGAATGTACAAGCGTAAAGAAAAACCTAGAAGTAAAGCTCAAAAACCTTAGAACACGACATCAATGAGCGCACTGATGATACAGTAGATTTTTAAGATGATGGGCATTGATCACCTCTTGGTAGATGAAAGCCATAAGTTCAAAAAACTTAATGTTCAATACAAAGGCACGATAGAGTGGCGGGATTGGGAAACTCACAAGGCAGTCAAAAAGCCCTCAACCTGCTTTTTGCCTTGTGAACTATTCAAGAGCGTACGGGTAAGGATATGGGGGCTACTTTTCTATCGGGGACTACTATTTCCAATTCACTTACTGAGCTTTATTTGCTCTTTAAGTACCTGCGTCCTCAAGCCTTAGAAAAGCAACAAATTCACTGTTTTCGATGCGTGGGCAGCAATCTATGCCCGCAAGACCACCGATTACGAATTTTCAGTGGCTAACAACATTGTGCAGAAAGAACGCTTCCGCTACTTTTATCAAAGTACCCGAATTAGCGCAGTTTTACGCTGAAATAACCGATTATAGAACCGCAAAGGATGTTGGGATAGACAGACCCGAAAAAGAACGAAATTTTACACAATATACCTCCTACACCCGATCAAGAGGTATTCATTCAAAAACTAATGGAGTTTGCCAAAACGGGTAATGCAACCCTCTTGAGGGCGTGCGCCACTATCCGAGTCCGAGGAAAAAGCCAAAAATGCTTATTGCAACTGATTATGCCCGTAAAATGTCCTTAGATATGCGAATGATCTCCGATAAGTACGAAGATCATCCCTGATAACAAAGCCTCTCATTGTGCGATGAAAATCAATGAATATTATCAAAAAAATACAAAAGCACAGAAAGGCACTCAGTTTGTCTTTTTCTGATTTGGGTACTTACAAGCCCAACGAATGGAATCCCTACACTGAAATCAAACGCAAATTGGTAGAAGACTACGGCATTCCTGCTCACGAAATCCGTTTTATCCAAGAGGCTAAAAACGATAAAATGCGCAAACAACTCATCAGCGACACCAACGAAGGAAAGATACGGGTACTCTTTTGGATCTACCGATATGCTTGGCACAGGGGTTAATGCACAGAAAAAGCCGTTGCTGTACATCACTTAGATACCCCTTGGCGACCCAGTGACCTACAACAAAGGGACGGACGTGCCATTCGCAAGGGCAATGAAGTGGCTAAATACTTTGCCGATAACAAGGTGGATGTGATTATCTATGCTGTTGAAAAAGTCTTTGGACTCTTACAAGTTCAACCTACTTTTTAACAAACAGCTCTTTATCGACCAGCTTAAAAAACAATAAGTTGGGCAAAAGAACCATTGATGAGGGAGCGATGGACGAAAAAGTCGGGAATGAACTATTCTGAATATGTGGCTATTCTCTCAGGAAATACCGATTTACTCGAAAAAGCGAAGTTGGAAAAAGAAGATTGGAGCTTTAGAGAGTGAAAAACAAACGTTCTTACGCTCTAAATATACCTCTAAAAACCGTTTAGATAACCTCTGTAGCGATTTGAAAGCCCTACAAGACCGCTTACATCGTTTTCAGACGGATTGGCAAAACTTTTCAGATAAAGCGGTGCGCCGAGAAGATGGCTCGGTAGTCAATGCTTTGCGTTTGGAGGGTTTAGACGAAAAAGAGCAGTGTAAAGCAGTTAGCGCAAAAGTTACAAGATTATGCCCAAAACGCCCGTACCAAAGGCGAATATCAAGAAATAGGAAGTATCTATGGTTTTCAGATATTGGTAAAGACTGAAGTCTCCAAAAAAAGACGAACTTGACCTGAAAGAAAACCGCTTTTTGTACAAGGAGAAGGAGGTATCAAGTACACCTACAACAACGGACGATTGGCAAGTGACCCTAACTTGGCTGTGATGAATTTTGTCAATGCCATTGAGAAAAATCCCTGCAATGATGGAAAAGGAAGAAAAAGAGATTGCTCTTGTTCAAAAGGATATTCCTCTTCTAAAGGAAATCATCGAAAAAGTATGGGGTAAAGAAACACAGCTCTCCGAGCTTAAAACTGAGCTCTCAGCCCTCGATAGGAAAAATACAACTTTCGCTCTCCTCCGATACTCCACAAGAGGCTCAAGAAAAACAAGAGAACAAGAGGAACAAGAGGCAGAAGAACTCAATAAAGAGCTATCACAAGAGAGTCAAAAAAAGCGAAACTCAAGAAGTTCCAACTCCCACGAAGGAGTTTGTAAGAGAGACTCTTAACAGAAACTCACGAGGGTTTAAAATGTAGCATTTATTCCTTAAAGAACCTGTATATCTCCATTTTGAAAATCAGCAGAACTGATGTTTTGCTGGTTTTCTTTATTTTTAAAGGCAGCCTCTTACTTTATCCGTGCTTTAGAGAAGCTCCCTACCCTCATTGATAAAGAACAACAAAAATCGCTGACATCCAAAAAGACCTACCTGTACTTCAAGAGATCCTCTCTGGTACTTGGAACAAAGAAGCAGAACTTACCCAGCTTAAAACCGACCTCGCTGCTATTGACCGAAGAATACTCTTGTCTATTACTCCTGAGAGTGGTGCTACTGAGGAAGGAGAGGCGGTAGAAGTTACCCAAGAGCAGCACACCACCCCAGAAAAAGCAGGAAGCAAAATCAGGGGTGAAATTCAGGATGTAATGCCCTATATTGCCTATATAACTGCTATATACGCCCTATATACATAATTTGTGCATATAAGGTGTATATAGGAAGCTCATTGAGAGGTAAATTGGGTTTTGTTATAAGCTCGCTCTACAAAAATTTTCATAATATCAAATTGGTAAAACATTAGTCGTTTTGTTGTAAAACACAAAAAGATAAGAACGTCTAAAATGTTTTGTATCTCACTGATTGTCAGTGAATAATAAAAATATATGTAAAAATATTTTTGAAAAAAACCTTGTTTTTATTTTGCAATACACGGAATTTTTTTAGTAATATTGCCGCGCAATTCATCAATTTTTCTTGTTTTATGAAGAAAAAGCGTGCTAAAATACTTCCCAAAACTCGATACTACAGTCTTTCTCACCTTTGGCGGGATACTCTTGCTTGGGCTTGCATTCTTAATATACCAACTCAATCACCGCACAGACTGCACTGAAGCCAAATATATTATCCACACAGACGACTTCATCACTAAAAAAATCTCATTGAGTTTATCGATAATACCAAAGGAGCTACTTCTTGGAAGTGGGATTTCGGGGATGGCTCTGCCGTAGATTACAACCAAAAACGCACTTCATTCTTACAACAAAAGCAGGACAATACATCGTTACTCTTACCATCAACAACACTTGTAGCTTCCAAAAAATAGTAACTATCACAGACCCTGATGCCGATTCAGGCTATCTGCCTGTTATCATCGCCCCCAATGTAGCCTTTGAGGGGATACCATCAAGTTTAACGCCCGCAAAGAAGGTGGCATTTCTTTTGAGTGGAGCTTTGGCGAGAGTACTGGCACTGATGCGCTTGGCAAAACGCCTCACCCACGTCTTTAAAACTACAGGCAAAAAGACGGTTTCTTTAATCGTCAATGGAGATATAGAGCACATCGCCACTAAAAACTATCTACATCGCCCCTAAGCACATTGTTGCCAAAAAAAGAAAAGCGATGTATCCTCTTACGAATTTGAAAAAAACCTCATTCCGACTTTGAGTTGCCACGTGGCAAGGCTCAAAAAGACCCTTTAGTAGATTTTATCCAGCATCTTCCTGTAACCCCTGCACCCAAAAAAAGGAGAAAGACAGTATTCCTTCTCCTAAAAAAAGCAGCTGACATCTCTTCTGAACAATTCCAACTCTTGCTGGGTCAAGTAGCAGCACAGTCCAAGACCAAAGACGATTTTAAAGAATATCTCTGTGGTAATTTCAGTACTCCTGTGGTAGTAAACGACCAAAAACTCGTCCCCTTTGAACAGCTTTGTAGGGATATTGCAGGGTAAAAGATTAAAATCTCCACAATGCGCCTACAAAAAGACACTAAAAAAATTGTATTCAACATATCTATATCTATTACAAGATTAAGAAATGGGGGATTTGGGTAAAAGAGTGATAGATTTTTAGCTTAAATAAAAATCTAAGATAATTAAGACAATGGATAGAATACTATTTTTTTCAGCATTGGAATTAGCATACTCATTCCATTAGTACAGTTGTTTTATCTATTCTATCATAGATTTTTTTAATAAAGATAGCAAATTTATTCCAATATTTATTAGCGATATTAAGTGTTTTTTTGCTTATATAAGTTTGAGTTTTGTAGTTATAATGTATATAAAACCAACAGTTTTTTTGATAGTGCAGACTTTCATAATACGATTGTTATACCTATTGCAGCTTATTTGGTAATGAATGTAATTATAATACTACAAAAATATATAACAAAAAGTAATACCATAGGTATATTACTGATAATCAATCTTATTACACTGATAACTATATGCTATTACTTATTGCTGACAACTACCTATGAAGAGGGAGATGGAGATGTATTGTGTAATTCACACAAACAGATAATGATTTTTAGTTACACTGATTTTATCAGGGGTACTACTATTAAACATATTGACATTTTTTTCGTTATTAAAAAGTAAAAGATTTTAGAATCCTATGCAACAAAAACCCTACACTCAGGAAGTCCAAAAAGCCCTTCAAATAGCCCAAAAAGATAGGCAAGGAGCATATCCACGCTCATTACTCAGGAGCGCACTTGCTGAAAGCGATGCTCAATCGCGATTTGCCCTTGCTTAAAAGCCTTAGAGGCAAAGGGCATTGACGTGTTTTACTTAGAGGAATGGGCAGAGGTGCGTCTTGAGGAACTTCCTAAATCTACCCACACTTATAGCTGCGAACCCGATGAGGTCATAGATACCATCTTCACAGAGGCAAATCAAGTCGCTGAAAGCCTTTTTAGAGGAAGAAATAAGCCTCTTTGCGGTGATGGTAGCCATTAGCAGCCCAGGGGTAGCTTTTAGCTTTGACCAGATGAAGACCTTTCCTGTCTCTCGTGCTGAACTCCTGAAAGACCAAACCGTAAGCGGTACCATCTTCTCTAACAACACTCCTGACGAACCCCCAGTAAAAAAAGAAAAACAACTTCTTACAAAAATACTGCATTCACAAAAAACGCACAGGTAAAACCTCCAAAAAGAAAAAGACCTTTTAGTAGGGCGCGATACTGAAATCAACAAAATCATAGAGATACTCTGCCGCTTTAACAAGCCTACTGTGCTGATTATCGGTGATTCGGGAGTAGGTAAAACAGCGGTTTTAGAGGGATTTGTACAGAAAGTGGTATGGCAGCAAATCCCAGAACTGCTCGCGGGCTTAGAAGTCTTCGAGTTGGATATGGGGGCTATCGTGGCTGGGGCTTCTATAAGGGCGAGATTGAAGACCGCTTAAAGAACATCGCCCAAGAACTTAAAGCACTTCCAAAAAGCGGTGCTTATTATTGAAGAAATCCACTCTATTTTGGGCGGACAAGGTTCAGACTCCTCTATTGCAAACTTGCTGAAAAAGCGAACTCTCCAAAGGCTTACGGCTTATAGCGACCTCTACCATTGAGGAATACACCAAAAAGATAGAAAAAGAACAGGGACTATCGGGTATGTTTGAACTTTTAAGGTTAGAAGAAAGCGATGACGACACTCATTTTAGAATGCTCAAACAAGCCTTTAGCCGACTATCAAAAAGCACCACAACATCAGCATTGACGACCTGACTATCAAGGAAGCTATTCGCCTTTCCAAGCGTTTTATGAAGGAACGCAGTTTGCCTGCTTCGGCAATTGACCTGATAGACCAAACGATGGCATCGCTTAAAAACAGCAGGGGAGTCATTCTTAAAAAGAACGTAACTATTTTTATAGGCAAAAGTATTGGAGCTAAGAGAAAACAAAAAGCTCCTCAGCGAAAAAGACCGCCAATTGCTGGCTCAGTGGCTTTATAAAGACCTATGCCAAAAAAACTACAAAAACCTCAGTGGCTCAGAGAGTGAAACACAAGATAATACCACTCTTACTGAAAAACACCCCTACCGATGAACTTCTTGACCTATGCCGCAGTCTTATTGACCGCATCGAAGATATAGCGAAGGAAAAGCGAAGCCACATCACTCAGTACGACCTTGCTTTTATCATCTCTCAAAAAGACCAACATCCCTATTGGCAAGCTTAAAGAAGAGGAAAAACAGCGACTCAATGATATGGAAAACGTATTAGCCCAGCGGGTAGTAGGGCAAGACCACGCCATTGAGATTGTCTCTGAGGCTATCTTTGGAAAGTCGTTCAGGCTTAAATAAGGCAGGACAGCCTATCGGCTCCTTCTTCTTTTTAGGTCCCACAGGTACTGGGAAAAACAGAGCTTGCCAAATCGTTGGCTGAGTTTTTTTATTCCAAGATGAGAATGCCATTATCCGCTTTGATATGTCTGAGTTTAGGAAGAGCACTCAGCTGCCTTTGCTCTATGGGGCACCACCAGGTTACGTAGGCTATGAAGAGGGTGGCTTGTTAGTCAATAAAAATACGCCAAAAGCCTTATGCTATTGTGCTTTTTGATGAGATTGAAAAAGGCACATAGCTCGGTATTTGACGTCTTCTTGCAGATAATGGATGAGGGTAAACCCACGACCGTCTGGGCAAAGAGGGAGACTTTTCTAACGCTATTGTGCTCTTCACTTCCAATATAGGCTCTGAGTTTATCGTACAGTCTTTTGAAAAGGGAAATATCCCTACTTCTTCTGAACTTTTAGAGCGTATGAGTGGTTATTTCCGTCCTGAGTTCTTAGGGCGACTTACCGAAACGATACCTTTTGCCCCTATCAGCAAGGGAATGCGCTAAAAAAATATTTGAGATACACTTAAAGAAAGAGCTGTTGGACTTGGTAAAGAACATCAACATACAGTTAGAAATCACCAATACCGCCAAAGAACAGCTTTCAGAAGAGGGCTATGATATCAAATATGGAGCGCGACCTTTAAAGGGCGTCATCCGCGCTAAACTGCGTCGTCCCTTAGCTAAAAAAAGATTATTGCGGGAGAGTTTAAGGAAGGCGATAGCATCATAGCCGATTGGCAGGACGGGAAAAATTGTGGAATAGAAAAGAAGATAACAACATAAAAAGATAATGTATTATGAGCCAGAAACATTTAGTATGCCAAGGAGCAACCTGCCAATGTCAATTTGGCAACGCTTCTGATAAGTTAAAGGTTCTTACGCAGACCAAGGCATTTATCAATGAGGAAGAACCACAAGAGAAATTGGTAGCTACAACTGCCGATATAGGAGCTACTTTTTGAGAAAAAAATACCTTTGGGCTGTGTCAGATGCAGCCACTGCCAGGTGGGAGCTATAAACCCTGTCAGGCAATGGTAACTCAGTGGAGCAGTGCTTATGAGAACGTTACTTATGAGGAAAAACAACGGACACCCCCTTTTAGAGGACAGCAAAGCCACCCTGCCCTATAGGCGGCAAGGACTGTATTAGCATCATTAACCACGGACAGGTGGTTGAAATTACTACGCGAAATCTCCTTAATGCTGATCCTATTAAAATGGATATGATCAATCCTTTTTATGGATTTCGGTAAGTTCGTAAATGATAGTATTGATTCTTCTGTGAATAAGAAAATTACTGATATTTTTTTGGCAATACGGAAAAAAATAACACTACTATTCAGAGAAAATCAAGATTCTATACAGATATTGATTTAGTTGTAAAGACTGTTAATTATTTTGAAGGAGAAGAGGTTACCGTATCTTTTAAATCAGAGGATGGAAACCCCATCGTAAATGATTTAACTGAACTGATCTTTAAAAGGTGTTGTTGATGAAAATGGAGTTGCCATAATAGAAAAACCCTTGAAAGAGTATACATTAATTATCAAATAAAATAGAATAATATGAATTTAGAATCAAGAAAAATTTGTTGCTGTTTGTGATGGCAAACAAGCAGATCCTATTGAGATTAAAAAGACCTAAATGGGAGGATGTATATAAATCATATCCTAAGAACGCAGAAGGAAATGATGATATATCTGGCCCTGATTTCTATAAAAATGTTGTATGGGAAAAGATACGATTTGGATACTAATTTATTGGATGGAAAAATTTGAACTATACAATGGATGTGCAGGAAAAAGTTTCAACAGCCTTAACTTTAGCAAATTTTCCAATAAAAAAACAATTAATGGAATTGGAGCTGATTTTATAGCAAGTGAAGGTGATATGAAATGGAAAGGTTTCATAAGCACGGCAAGTAAAATGAAAAAGTGGCTGGATGCTGTGTGGAAAAAAAGATGGAGATTATCATATTGACAACCCAGAATCTATTGATGATTTATACAATTTAGTTGGAGAGAGCAAAGGTATTTACTTAATGTTGGCAATTGATGCTAATGTATTTGGAGCTTCTGGACATGTAACATTATGGACAGGAAATGCAGATGAAGAATATGTTTTTGGAGGACATCACTATGATAGAGCTGCAAAAATCTATGTATTTTTTTGGGAATTAAAAATAATTGAATATGAAATTGTTAAACATTATAATAGTCTTTTTTAGCATTTTTGTAATGCTCAAAAACAAAGAACTGATTAGTAAGACGTACTTAAAAATTACAAAACGATAGTAAATCTTTTGAACTATTCGTTTTTTTATGGTTTTTGTAATTGTAATGATACTTATTTATACACAGAAACATTTGAAGATAACTACACAACCACATTTAATCATCTAGAACCATTACCCCTGATTTTTCGAAAAAGAAGAAATAAAGAAGGTGTTAGAGACTTATCACAACAAATACAAAAAGAGATTTGAAGGTGTTCAGAATAGTTATTATAATGGTTATTTAATAGTGTCTAAATGTTATAAATTATATATTGTGTCAAATAAAAATTTAAAGAAAGCCTATTACAACCTACTATCTAATGATAGATTACAAAAAAAGAATGGATAGAGGATTATATGAGAGATTATTTAGATTATTATTTTTATTAAAGTTCAAACTGAATAATAGATTGGAAATGTTCAAGCAACATTGTTATCAAGCGAGCAATGGGGAGATGTATTAAAAAAATATGAAAGGAATTATCCTATTTAGTATCTCAGGATGGAGTAATGCAGTAGGTCAATATCACTCTTTTGGTATGGAGAAAAATGATAGTTTATTAGGAAAAGAAGAAGGAAATGCAAGATTAAATGAGTTAAAAAGAAAGTAATATAAAAACCCACAAACACGCTCTTTTTATTTTTCGCCAGCTGTGGAACATTGAATCCTATTAAGATTTTATATAAGGATGGAACAAGTGAAAAAGATATGAAACGGGCATTTGCATATTTATTTGGAGATTATATCAATAAAGAAATAGATATCGTAGATGATGAAGTTACATATTATTATAAAATAACCACTATTGGGGCTACAGCATTATCCAATTTGTTTTGGGATAAAGAATACTTTAAAGGAAAAGTAAAAACCGATGGTGTTTTCAAAAAAATAGAAAAAAACTCTATAAAATTACTGTCATTCCTGAAAAATAGTGAACCCCACACTAATACAGAAATAGTAGAAACTCGTGTTACGGATTTAGGTAAAAAAATAGACGTAATTAAAATTATAAAAGATTATGATCCAGAAAAATATTTCTATATAGCTTACTAATAGGTATATGTTTTTTTAAGTTGTTTTAATACACCTAAAAAAGGTATTGTCTTTTCTAAGAAAATAGAAACCCAAAAAGATACTATTTTTAAGTAAAGAAGAGATTTATAAAAATAGAAGAGATTGTTAATTTGAGGATAGCAGATAAGAAAGAAGGAAAAAAGAAAGTTTAAGTTATTATTTTTTTCTAAACTAAATATAGAAGATATTTCAAGTTATAAGATAAAAACGATAATAGGTCGTTTAATAGAATTTAAATACTTGAAAGTCAGAAATAGTGGAGAATATGATCCAGAATCTTTTCCTGTATATAATTTGTCAATATCAGGTGATTTATTTCTATTAGGAATTATAAGAGGAGATATGAGCTATACGGACTTTGTATGTATAGATTCCATTGTATTAGCATTGGATAAAAATTCCACAAATGCAAAAATGATTCCATTCATAAAAATCTGTCTTGATTTGGTAAAACGCAACAAAACAGGTGGTTGCAAATGGTAAAAAAATTACGCGGGTTAAATCTACCTATGAAAATAATTGAAGTAAAAAATATTGCTATTCCAAAAATATTTCATACCTTTACCTCGTGCAAACAGCCAATAGAATAAAAACCATAATGACCTATAAGAGACTCATTTACATATCGTTACTCATCTTTACAACCGCCTGTTCAGGAGGTAAGTATATCCGTGAGGTGCCCTATCATTATTCTACGGATAGCTTTCGCAAAAGCCGCGCAAGCTCATAAGGATAGTATAGATGCCAAATACACGGAAAGCAACTATAAAGATGAGCAGCTTTCAGATGAGGAAATACGGCTTAAAGAAAAAGTATTCCATCATCTTAAAGACGATGCCACAGGATATACGCAATTATCCCTTATACGCTTATATTGATACTTGGATAGGCACGCCTTACAAACCCCAGAGCTTGGATAAGAAAAACAGGCGTTGATGCCTCTTACTTTGTGCAAGCACTATTTAGTGATGTTTACAAAGAGACCTTTCCTAAAAACTGCTGATGGCATATTTCGTTCTAAAGCCTTGCAACTCTTTACAGGAAGGGATTTTTTTAAAAGAAGGTGATATATTGTTTTTAGGTATTCCAAAGAACAACCTATCTCAGATAGTGGGGATATACCCTGCACAACGACCGCATCTTAGCCTGCACAGAGGAAGGATTAAATATCTATGATTTTAACAACCCTTATTTTTCAGTTGCGCTATGTAGCTGCAGGCAGACTAAAACAAGAGAAAAAAGTAATGGCAACAGACTTAGAACATATCGCCAAAGAAATCACTGCTTTGAAATACGACATCAAGGCAGAAGTCCTTGTGAGCGACCTGATACAACATAAGCATATCAAAGAAAACCAGTGTATTGTAGAGAAAGAAGGGCAGTTCTCGCGCAGTTATCGCTTTGATGTGTTGGATGCTTCTGTAAAGGACTATCTCTATGATGCTACTCAGATGCTTTTATATAAGTCTCTCCCGTGATAGTCTCTATGATACTTTGCCTGAAGGAATGGTACACAGCAAAAATGCAGATACCCTCAAAGAAAGGTATAGAGACAATGGTTAAGGAGTATCGCCAGCAGAAGGACGAAGAAAAAGCAGCGAGATTGTTCTTTTGCGCCTTTGGAGAATGAACTGTTTCAGTTTAACGTACAAACAGAAATCTTTGAGAGTAAATTCTTAAAAAGAAATCAATAGCACCCTTGCTCCTGATGTACTGTACACCCTATGGAATGTCCCTATGAGCTTTGAGCCAGTATTAGCCCTCAAAGTTTATCAGCATATTACCCTATGCACATAAGATTATAGGCGACCTTGATAAGACCTGTGAGGTGCTATCACTGCTTATTGGTGAAGAGGTTAAGGTAAATATCAGAGAATATGACAACTATGCCGATGCCACCCAACATACCTTACTTGGGAGTTGTTATTTAGGCTTGGATACGATTGCAGGTACTGATTATACAGATTACACCAAGCATTTGGACTTGCAAATAGGGTCCTTTGCAGCAAACTGAGTTACCTCAGTACCTACATCAAGGAGCTATTAAGGAGCTTTTTGGCGTTTTTCTATAGACACTTTTTTTCCCTATGGAGGTAGAGGTAACCACAGAGGTGCTACTGCCCAAGGAAAAAGCAGTCATCAACCCTAAATGCAACAGAATCCTCCTCCTATTTGGGATACAACACTTACCTAACAGATTAATAAAGCAGCTTAATATTAGAATGCACTATGAACCATATAAAGAAATACTTTGGACACTTACTTGACCCTGCAATTGATTATCATTGTGCTGGTTATCATAATGGGCTGCGTCGCCTTTAAAGATGTTTTTTTGCCTCAAAAGTAAGTGGTTTTAAGGATAAATATAAAACCAAGTTCTATATCTATGTGAGTGCAGCCGTATTTGTTTATGCGCTTGTCCCTCTAATGGGTTATAGCCGCCTTTTTATAGACAACAACCTATATGAGTTTATCTTCTATCAGATAGCCTCATTAGGACTGGGAATACTCCACTGCTTTTTATACCGCTACTACTTTAAGAAGTTTGAGTCAAAAGAGGCACTCACAGAGTATCTCTTTGCTATCCTGATAGTAGCCTTTGCAACTATTCCATTCTTGCTTATTTATTCTTTTCTGAATGATGTAATCTTTGCTTATTGGATGTTGATGCATTTCTTATGGTTTTTGTACCTACCTTGCTTAATGACAGTTTTAACAGAGCTATCAGCATACCCCCTGTGGAGTACGAGTCTTGGCAGTTCCCTGCTGATTACAAACAAAGAGGAAGTATCAAGGATGAGGAAATGCGAGACTTGGTACTCATCTCTTTAGTAGTAAAAAGGAAGAAACAGATGAGAATTTTAGTTCTTTTAGAGCAAAAAGCACCCTCACGTATTGATTTTTGGGAGACTTTTTCTACAGTTTTGTATTAGACTACAACGAAAAACACTCTAATGAACCTATACAAACGGAAGATGACAATGGCTTGTGTCATTGGATATTCTATTTGCAACCTAAATGGTATAGGAGAAAAACGCGGTTTATTATTCCTGATGGTACACTTCTTTCCAATAACATCGTTGAGAACAGTGTAATATTCTGTATACGAAAAGAAGGCGTAGACAATAAAAACTAAAGAAGAGGAGGAAGAGGAAGAAACCTATGAATTTCAATAGTATAACCCTAAAATGACACGCTTATGAGTAGAATATACAAGGTAAAGAAAGGGGATACCTTTACAGTTGATTGCTGAGAAGCTTCAAATCTCAGTAAATGACTTGCGGCATTATCACAATATGCGTTGTGAGTTATGGGAACTATTGGAACAGAAACTAACCTCTAAGACAGAGCGCATTATAGTTCCTTCAGAAGAAGAACTCGCTACCTTGCAAGGACATCAAAAAGGCTGTACAAAAGAATTAGAGCGTCCTTCGCGTTATTTGGATAAGAAGTTTTATGCAAAGGACTATAAAGTAAAAGAAGTAGTTATCACCTCAGATAAGGAAGTAAAAACAGATTATTCCCTTTCTTTGCAGATGGAGAAAGCAGAGAAAGGTTGGAGTATGATTGTAAATACAACTTATGAGGAGGCTGATACTAAATTTACTGAGTTAGCAACGGCTTGTATGCAGGCGATGCAACCATTAAAAATACCATCTATCCATAAATGGGGGTATTACAGATATAGAAAACCACCGAGAAATCATTGAGCGATTTGCACAAAAACGTACTGGTATAGAAAGTTATTTTTGAAGGTGAGTTAGCCAAAAGTTATACTGATGCTTTCTATGAAAAACTCATAGATAAGGAATATATATTAGAACGCTTACAGATGTCGTTCTTAAATCAGGTACTCTTTCCTCGTATGGAGTGGTTTTCATAAAAGACAATGAAACGTGGGAAGAGGAGTTTTGCCCTGTGCAAGGTAGTGATTTTATTCCTTATGAGTTAGAAGCAGAAGTAGTATTTGAAGAAGAGGAAATAGTAACAACTGTAAAGGGAGAGTTAAGGAGAAATTATAACTTATGGAAATTGACAGAAGGTATCAGAATGATTGATAATATAACACCTTTTGAAAGTGATTTTACAATTATGTATGTTACAGAGAAAAATCATCGCAACTTTATGCTATAGAAGCAGTATTAGATATTTACTTTGAAAGTGAATTATATAGAAAAATATGTTAGGAATAAATAAAAAAATCTAAATTATAAGATTATGCCAGGTAAAAATAACTATATCAGGTGAAGAAAATCCTCGTGTAAATGAGTCACCTCTTTATGAATTAAAAAAATAGGAACAAAAAAACTATTAAAGAGGATAATAATGTACTGTATCGTTGGGTAATGTATAGAGTAGATGAAAGAAGTCTTATTAGCAAGGAAACAAAGCGAAAAAGGTGTTACTACTAAGTTTTCGTATAGATCTAAAAAATGTCAGGAAAAAAAGTATGATATCATTGTCTATAAATTCACTTTTTGATGAAAAAAACAAAAATAACTATTGAAGAGTTTTCAAAAAGAGTTTCTAATGATGAGTTAGAAAAAAATATTAAATAGCAAAAGATGAAAAAGGAAACATAAAAAGAAGAAATTGTAGCTGAAATATTAAAAATGAAAATAGAAATGAAAAAAATAGAAGTAGAAATTGTAGCTAAGAAAACTATAGAGATCCCTGAAGAAAAAAACAACAAGACATAATATAGAACCTAAAATTTTAAAAAGTTGATTTTATAAAAATGGGAGATGGCGATCCTAATAAAGTAAGTTATCAAGACACTTTGCTTGTATGGGCTGAAACTCAGGATTTACAAAAATAAAGAGATAACTTTTTAAATTATTATGGAATAATGATAAAGAACCTAAAAAAGTTTTTTTAAAAGCAAAAAGTCGACAATAAAGGTAGAGCAGAAGTAAAAAATACCTTTGTCAACACACCCAGATGTATTAGATGCTTAGTAAAAAAATAAGACTTCAAAAGATAAATCAACAGAACACACTTTTTAAAGTAGAAGCCAGTTTTGGAGAACCTCCAAAAACAAAATGGTAAAAAAAGCAACTCAAGTTAAAGGTAAAATAAAAGACGTCTACTTTATAGATAAAAAAATAATAAAAAGGTAACAAAAATTAAGAAAGGAGATGTCGTTAGAGTACGTATTGAATCAGAAGGAATGATTAATAAATCTTTTCAGTATTTTATATTGAAAAAGGATAAATATACCCCTGATGACTCTATAACAAGCAGTGGAGTACTCACGTTTAAAGATGATATTTTTTATAGGAAGAGAGATTGAGATTGATGACGAAAAAGCTTCTTTGGGGAGGAAAAGAAAGAGAGGGAGAAGACAGATATGAACAAAATTACACTATTGAAGTAAAAAAACATTTAGTGATAGTAAAGGATCTAAGCCTTTTTCAGATTACTACTGAAGATCTTAAAGTTGAATATGGTATTTCTGCTGTAAAAGTAACTACAGGAGAAGTAAATAAGAATACTAAAACACTTCCTGCTTATGGCTTATTTTTTTACCTGACATTCAAATAAAAGAAGTCTATGAAGTAAAAGATGATAAAAATGTTTCTTTAGAGCCTGATAAAGAGGCAGATAAACATATAAAAAGTACTTGATGAAAAACAAGTGTAGCAACAGAATACAAAGAAAAAGATATCACAACTGTAAAAACAAACCAACAGTATGATTATTCGCTTTTCTGTAACCCCAAAAGGGGTAAGAAAGTGGGCTATTTAGGGTTGTTTTTAAGCACTAGCCACGAAGCAGAAATTCTCTATGCTAATGAGTTGTACTATAACTATAAGAATGTTTTATCTCCCTAATATAGCTTCTATAACAATAAAAAGAAGGCGAGATAGAAAGGCCATTTGGCTCAGGATATACAACAAAAATAAACGGGAAAGAGACCGAATTTGAGCTAAAAAAATAGTCTTTAATAAAGATAAGAAAATTAGTAGTGATAGTTTTATAGACATCTTTAGTAATACTAATGCTGCTTTTTGCAAAACCTACCTTTGTCAGGCAGTGCGTTGCATAGGTTTAAGATGAAGATAACTAAAGAAATGGTTAAAGCTACAGTTGTTGTAGTATCTGGAAAAAGGAAGTAAAAAAATAAGAAACTGGGTAGTTTACAAAAACAGATGTTTATAATGAAATGACAATAGAGCAATATAAAGAATATATATAATAGCTTACCCTCCAGATTTTACGACCTATCTTGCAAGAGATGCTCACGGAACGAACTATGGCAAACATGGTACTAAAAAGGTATGGAAAAATAATGAAACACCACCAGGTGAATATTATCTTATCAGAGAAAAACCTGGTCAAAAACATCTTATGTATTTGAGTGATAAAGGGAAATATGCTGTTATTAAAAGGTGTTGATGGGGAAAGACAAGGAATCGCCATACATTATTATTCTCCTGCTGACGCCGTTGGCTGTTTAACAACAGTAAGCAGTAACCCTGACACAGAAAAAGTTTTATTGAAATCTATAAAAATACTGGGATAATGTGAAAATAATTCTTGAAGAAAGAGAAGTAGAAGAATCTAATTGGAATAACAAAAATATAGGAGAAACAAAAATGGACTGGAAAAATTATAATACTTTTTAATAATAACTTTTAATAGCTATAGTCAAAAAGATGGAAGATTATACAATTTTTAAAGACGGCGAAGTTTATATTAACTTCCGTAAATATACGCAAGAAATAATGCCTCAGATAGTTGCTGAATTAGAAAAAAATACAACTATAAAAAAACCTTCTGAAGAGCACTATAAGCAAGTAATAAAAATATTTTTATCAATAAAGATCTACTACCGCAAAATATAGTGGTGTTGAATGATGATCTCAAGCCATTTATTGCTATTCAAGATAAAGGAATCATATATAAAGAAGGAGATGAAGTAGATGTAGATGGACTTATGTTATTTCATTTTAATCAGTATCTCTTCCATAAAGATCTAAAGTCCTTAGAATGGCTAAAAAGATAATTATGCAGATTTGTTAGGAAGTTTTATAATTTTTGATGTTTATAGAGATAAGACACTACTAAAAATGGTATCTTGATAGAAAAAAATTAATGATGAAACTGCTATACAATCGTTATTTTATTATCGGAAAAAAATACGCGCCAATTCATAAGAAAAGAGATGGTGTTAGCGGTCGATAAAAATGTTACGAGGGACTCCTAACGAACACGATTTTTGCTATTAATGCAGCGAAATACTATGTTCAAAGATATTCTCACGACTTTGATAACCCCAAGGAAATAATTGATTTCCTATTTAATTCTTCAAGAGGTTATTATATAGAAGACCCTGATGGTTACTCCAATATAAGGGCGGATAAGAGTACTTCTTCTAAAAATTCTAGGTAGAATAAAATCAGGCGAAAAATAGATGTATTAGATGATACAAGCAATTGGTATTTGATAAAAACTAAAGAAGGATTAAAAAGGATATGTACACAAAAGCAGAATAAAAATTAAATAATTTATCCTAAAAACCCTTACCTTTGCAAATTAAAAAAATAAACAAGATAGAACAATGAACAATCTACTCACCCATTATCCTGTAAATTGGATAGACGGAATGAAGCTAAGTAGCAGCCATTTTTATTGCTGTGCAGGATTTTTGTTACCGACAGCCTTAGAGATGCCATAGCCTTGCAAACCACAGACCTTAACTATGGCTTACAGCCCATGGCTGGTGATTCGGCAAAGATGCACGTGCTGATGGATCACTACAACCAGTTGCAACTAACCCTTGAAGAGTGCCACGCCGTTACTCCTAATGGAATACGTATACAAATCAGTGCCTCACAAGAAGGACAAACCTTAACGCTGAGCAAGGATATGACAGAGATGAAGGGTAATGCCTCCTTCTCTGTGTTTATCACCGCTGAATTGTTTAAACTAACCCCTTACGGAGAGGCAGCAGCACAAGAATACCCACCGCGTATTCCTTTTTGCGTCCTACCTACTCCCTTTACCTCTATACAGATGAAGAATTAAAGAATAAGGATTTTGGCGATGAGTACCTTTTATGATTGGTAGGGTAATGGTAGAAAACGGACAGGTGCGCTTGGATGACACCTATATACCCCTTTGTAGCTGCGTGATAGCACACCCTTCCTTACAAAAACCTCTACCATCGCATTCGTAGCTTTTTATGCTAAGATGGAGAACTATGCCATACAAATCTCACAGAAAATCCATATCAAAAAGCAAAATAATGAGCTATCAGCAATGATAGACAAGATAGATGAGCGTATGTTGGTGTTTTTTTAGGGCAGGAAATCAACCGCTTTGAACTACTGTCGCCTTATAACCCACCTTGTGAATTACTGCTTTCAGTAACAGCCTTTGCGCGTATTGTGAAGAACTTTACAGATGCTCATTCAGGCGCAGGCAAAGAGGAACTGTTGAACTATTTTTTTCTGAGTGGTGCAACCTACCCAAGGTGCTTTTGAGCAGGTATTCAATACCCTTATCAATACCTACTACAACCACAACCATATCCGCAAGCATATCAAAGTAACAGAAGAGTTTATGGACTTGATAGAAGACTTGTACAACAACCTAAGCCGCTTGGATTATATCGGTAAAAAGCCCGATGGCGGTATATTTGTGGCTGAAACAACCAATGAAAATCAAGATATAGTAAGGCGTACCTGTAGCCTCTTGGTAGATTAATTTATTAAACAATTAAAGTTATAAATACTATGGAAATAGTCAATAAAGAACAGCGCACAAAAAGCCTATTGGTTTTTTTCGTCCTCTTTTTGTCCTCACAGTTACTATTGTGGTGATAGCGATGTTTGCCACTGTGCACTTCCTTTTGAGGAAAAACAAATTGCTTAAAGAGAAGAATGCTGTTAGAAAAGGATATCGCCATACAAAACCATTTTGCTGCTGATTTAGAGAAGGTAAAAGGTAGCTATGGACTCCATTGGGGTATCCAATCTTAAAGACGATTTTTCAATGAGAAATTAGCTTTTTCTATTTTGACAGATATGTATAAGCCTTTCTTGAAGAGTGATACACTGACCAATAAGAATATGTACAACAACACCATTCTTATTTGTAAGCAGTATATTGATGCTAAAAAAAGCACATCAAAAAAACTTACTGCTGATAGGGTTTTTGTTGGATAGCCTAAACGACATCAATCAGATCCTACAAGAGGAATACGATAAGATGAAAGTAGACTTAGAGGTTTGTAAGCAACTATATCAAAATCAGTAAGTAAGCCAATGCCACAGAGAACCTATATAGCCATAGCTTTTCTATTTTTTTAGGCTTGCTTTACAACAAAAGCACAGTCCTTACCTTTTGCCACAACCTAAGGTGATGGAACAGTGCGATGTCAGTCAACCTAAAACCAAATTAAACGGCTTGACATATGTAAATGTGCCTCTATGTACCTGAGAGTGGACAATGAGGAGTACACTTATGCCGCTTTGTAATTAGGGAAGAGGAAGAATAGTATCTTCCTATTTTTGAATATACTTGCCCCTTCCACTTGTCTGAAAAAGGAAAAGATTGTAGATGTCTATTTTTGAGTCAGGAGAGATGATAAGCCTTAAGAATCAATACCCTCTCAATTGTGATGGTTATTTTGTAAGGCAACTAAGTCGCTCAGAGCTTAAAAAAAGATGCGTAATGATAAGATTACAAAGATTTTGGTGTATTCATTCCAAAAAAAGTGTACGAGTTTTATCTGGGAGAAGGTGGAGATAAAGAACTCAAAGAACACCTAAAATGCCTTTATTACTATCGTTTAACCACTAATTAAAAAGCAGTTATGTCCTTTATGGAACTTGACCTAAATATCCGAATGAGTGAAAACCCGCTGGCATTAAACAAGAGCGATGCGGGTGAGGATATTGTGGTAGTACGTGAGGAAAGCAGATTTAAAACAACATACGATTAATATGCTTATCTCAGATAGGGAGACAGGAAGCGTACAGCTTAATATAAAACGGCATTTTATTAGAACTTCCCACCTACAAACTCACTATAACCGATGATAAAAACAGAAGAGATAAGGGTATTTCAGGTAACAAGGGACATTCCTCACTTTACAGAAGAAAAGCAACACAAAAGCCTACTTTCGTTTATAGGCATCAAACGTTTTGATACGACTTCCTATTTGTATGAGAATATCTGCTTTGAACCCGACAAAGAGGGTATCACTGAATACGCACTAAGTAAGTACCGCAAAAAGACCGAAGACAGTCTCTCTTATACTTTTACTCACGAAGGACAAACTATACTTTTGTATGCTGGTAATATTGAAAACTTTCAAAAGCCCAATGATGTGGATTACTTTATCATTGTAGATACGCATGATGGACAGAGTTTTATCGGCGATATACACTACCGCGAGCAGCTACTCAAACTCACCCCCAAGGTACAATTGCAGCTTATCAAGCGCAAACAACTCACCAAAGAGATTGAATACACCCAAAAAGGGACAGATAAAAAGAAAATATATTTATGATAATGAAAGGCACTTACTACAAAAACTCCCATAGATTTCAAGGCGTTAATAGAGAAACGTGACCTTGCCAAGACCACCTTAGCGACCTCCATTGACCAGCAACTCTTCCTACTGGCTACCACAGCTTGGGGAGAATGCAAATTTGATGAAGGCTTTGGCACGGGCTTTTGGGAAGCAGACTTTGATATGCTTAAAAGTGATGCCAACCTAAAACTCTTGGTAAAAGAGAGCTTAAAAAGAAGCTATACAGCGATACGAAAAACGTCTATTCGTGCAAGAGGTTGAAGTAGAGGTAACCAATCAAAAACCTGAGTACCTTAGAAAAGACCCGTACAAAGAAGAAAAGTAATAATCTATATCAAAGGATTTATAAGAGAGACTAACAACCCTTATGAGTATAGAACACACTTGTTTATAGCACCTTTGTCTTATTAATAAACACATCTAAAAATGAATTAAAGATGAATCAAGATAGAATAAGAGACCGCATATTAAGACGTGCCTCACGTATGTAGGGGCTATAGTGAGAGCGAAACAGAGAACTCCTTTGACCCCTTGGTGGGTTTACTGATTTCTGCTTGTGCCTCAGAACTTGAAAAACTCAGCTTTGAACAAGAGAACTCACGGGCAAGAATTATCGACTGCATTTTAGAGGTGATGTTCCCCTGAAGAAGTTGCTGGGGCACTCCCTGCGCATACAATCTTACAAGTACACCCTTCCCAAAAACAACAAGCCTATCTCATTATATAACAGCTTTGCAACCAAGAAAAAGAGTTCAAGATATCTATAACCCCCAAGAGAATAAAGAAATAGACATTACTTTTTCCCCAACTATACCCTTTAAAACTCACTACAGCCAAAGTAAAAATATATCGCTTATGGCAATGAACTAATAGAACAAGAGAGCTTTTTCTTTGATGAGAAAAATAGCCAAAAGGGTAAAAACCACTCCCAGCAGGTGAGCTATGGATTGGGATAGAAAACACCAATAATGAACCTTTGGAAGACCTTCAGTTTTTTTATCAATGTAAATAACAATGAACATAAAGAACTCTTCTATCACTATTTAAAATTAGCTACTGTAAGTGCTCAAAAACAAGAAGTTTACACTGCTCAATGGATACAATGTTGTAGATAAACATCTTGATTTACAGCATATTATTACCAAGAATAACAACTCATTAGCTTCTATATACAATGAGGTCAATCAATTCTACCAGCCTAATTTCTATACCCTTAAAGGTGTATTAGAACCTATTAATTCAGATAGAGATGAAGAAGTGGTATCTCAGTTATATAGTCATTTTCCTAATATAGAAGAGCAGATCAAGGAAAACATTCAGTGGATTAAATTAGTGTTCTCCACGGTAGTACACTCAGAGGTTTTTCGCAGTGTCCGCTTTATGCTCAATTGTGTACCTGTCATCAACATAGGACACAGAAAATTCTCACAAATGCTCAAAGGAAGTCTTAATATATTTCCATTACCCACAGAGCATCACTTTTTGGATATTGATTATATTATTGATAGCTACCAGAATAGAATTGACTTAAAAAACCACCAAAGCAAAGAGCAAGATACCGTTGCAGTGGTCAGACGAGGAGGAGTTGCCCGACTTGACAACAGAGAGGCAACCGAGCTATTGCAATACCTTTTAGAGGTTATAAAAAATGAAGCTGCAGCCTTTGCTGCTGTTGGAGGCGATTACACTAAGGATGTGCTAAAAGAGATTTTTCAGCATATAGCCTCTTTTGGAGCAGAGAAAAGATAAACAAGGTATCGTAAAGGATAACAATACATATCTTATCATTTCCACGACTAAGAGCGAAGAGCAAAATAACTGTGAGGTAGCTTTCTGGCATACCTCAGGAGCGGAAGGCAATGGACTAAGAGCAGGAACAAAAATGTAGCCCACCTACTCAAACTTTTTATTTTACAGCACCTGCTACTATCCTAAAAACCTCAGTAGGCGGTAGAAATAGACTCACTCTGAGGAAAAACTCTTAGAGCTAAGAAGTGCCTTTGCTCTCACGCGGTAGGATAGTAACCATCGCGGATATGAAGCTTTTTGGGATGAGCCATTTTAAGAGTGCTATAACCACCATTGAGGTAACAAAAGGCACTAAGAAAGAGGTCTCTACTACCCAAGGTTTTTAGTCGTACCATAGATATCTACCTTACAAAGAACAATACAACTCAAAATATAAGCCCAGAAGAATGGGAGTACCTCAAAGAGAGTTTTATGCTAAAGCTAAAAAAACGCCTCTGCTAATATGTACCCTCTATCGACTTTTTTGAGAGGGGGTAAGAACTCCCCTCACCCAATAGCTTATATGCACACTATATAAAACACTATGTATGTAAATTCCGTATATAAGATGTATATAGGTTTGCGAGTTATCTACTTTTGATGGTGGAATATCACAAAAACCCACAAATCTGTTAAGATTTTGTTAAACTTGATAGAAAACTCTTGTGTGTTAAATAATATTGCGTAGTTTTGCACCGAGATACATCTATAGATTTATCCATTCTTGGATTTGAATGGGAAAGTAGGTGCGAAGAAGCGTAATAAAGAAACAATATTAACTTAATACATAAATACTATGGCAGTTAGCAGTAAAGGTATAGGCGGAAATGAAGTCCCCTTTAGATGCCAATGAGGCAATTGCAGACATTCCTCAAAAATAGAACCCTGATAGCACAAAAAGCTAACAGCAGATGACCCCATCAAGCCAGAGCTGGTAGAAGGGCTTACTTCTATTGAAAAAGTATTTGAACACTTTAGCCCGCAGATAAACATAGACTTTGAGGATGCTGAAGGAGCTATGAAGAAAGAGACACTTTCTTTTTAGCAATCTGGGAGATTTTGGGGTAAAGGGCATCACAGCACAAAGCGACTTCCTTACAGGTTTGGAGACTGAAAAAAGACCAATACCAAAAAGATTGTTAAGCAACTGAAAAAGCAATAAGGTGCTTAAAGCTGCCTTAGAAGACCCTGAAGCCAAGGCAGCACTGCTGAGTACCTTACGAGGCTTGATTAGTGAATTAACAGAAAAAGAAATAGTTTAGTTTTTACCTAAAAAAATATAAGACAATGGCAGATAATACAGCTAAACAAGCACAAGGTGCTCCCTTAGCACCACAAGGAAAAACCTATTTCCATAGAGAAGTCTATAGAGGCTTTGGCACGTTATGGTGGATTTGACCTCTTAGAGAGTGCTATTGAGAATGTACAAAATGTAAATCCAGAGCGCAAAGCACGTAGAAATATTTTTCCTTTCAGAGGCTAACAAAGCCAAAGAACGTGAGACCTTAAAAAAGACTTTAGAGTTATGGGCTCAATGTGCTTAGTGATAATGAGACCATTACCGATATGGTCGCTTCTTCAGAAGACCATAAAAAGCCTCTGAAGCGTTACTTACAAAGAACTTAGCGTATGCCGTAGACGCTACCAAAGAGTTAGAGGCTAACTATCGTACGGTAGCACTTTTCTATAAAAACACTGAAGAAGATAAGGTTAAGAATGTAACTATTGTCAATGCTACTCTTGAGCAATTAAAAGACTTAGACAACACCCGTTTTATTGATGCCATCCACGCAGAACTTACTGATAATTACGATAGATTAGACCTTAAAAACAACTACTCTATCTTGGTTATACCAGGTTACTTAGGTTCTAATGCAGTACTTGAGAAATGGGCTAAAATAGCACATAGCAATAAGGTAATGCTCGTTACCGACTTCCAACACTTGGATGAACCAGATGATGTAATGGAAATGTTTGACGAGGCAAACCACACAGGAGGAGATGTATACCGCTCTAATGTACTGATGACTTGTAATTGGCTTGTAGGTCGTGGGCGTTTTGAAGAAATAGAAGAAGCAGATGATTTATTTGTACCCCTTCAGCAGCTTTGGCTGGTAAGATTTACAAGACATTGATGTCTCAGGTAACAGCGGGTAAGAAATTTGGGGGTATCAATGAAGTCAGAAGGGGTGAAATTTGACCTTAAGAAGAGTGAGATCGCGAACTTAGAGAGTTTGGGACTTATCCCTGATGGTCAATGAATACGGCAAGGTAATGGCATTTTCAGCCAAAAACCTTATTCAATGGGGATAATATAGGGTTTGCAGACCTACTCAGTGGTACGTGTGTTTGATTATGTAACCAAAGTACTGATGGATTTCTTGAACAGACGCGCTTTTGAGAACTATTCCTCAGTAACCCGTAAGGAGATTATGGGACAGATAGTTCGCTTTTTAGATAGCATCACAGGGTCCTATAAGCTGATTGAAAAGTTTGAAATCAAGCGATTTGAGCAAGATGCTATACAAAAAGACAAAATCCATTTAGATATTCATATGACCCCCTACTTCCCAGCAAAGAACTTCCTCATTAAGATGGATGGACAAAAGGGTGATGATGGCAACGAGTGGGATGTAGAATATGCACAGAATTAAAAGAAGAATCAAAAATATATAATATACATAATTATTGTAATTAAGATGATAAATTAAGAAAAGCCAATTGAAAATTAATAGAGAGTAAGGAGAGAAAGAAGGCAAAAATATATTTTCCATAGTTGGTAGTATTAAGTATTTAAATTTTTAAAAATATATTTAACATGGCATTTAAAGCAAAATTAGTGGTTGCGGGTAAAGAGCGCAACATTCTTTCCGTAGACTACGGAATGTTACAGGAAACCGATGCGTCAGGCAGACCATCAAGTATCTCAAGAGGTGGAAAGATCCACATCACTGTGGAAAGTACAGGAGATACCGACCTCTTTGAGTGGATGACCAATTCTTTTGAAAGAAAGGATGGGAGTATCGTCTTCTTAAAACGAGACAGTGAGGCAACTTTAAAAGAGTTGAAGTTTAAAGAGGCCTATATTGTTAAGTACCAAGAAGATTTTGATGCTACAGGAAATCAACCTCTTAAAGAAACCTTTACGCTTTCAGCTAAAGAGATTGAGCTTGGCACAGGCAAACACGTCAATGAGTGGGTGTAGGTGCTGAGAGAAGTAAACATTTCATTATTAATTTTTAAAAAGGAATATTTATGGCTTTTAAGGCAAAATTAAAGGTAGCAGGTAAGGAGTTTAACATCCTTAAAGTGAGCTACGCGTTGTTCCAAGAGACAGACGCAACAGGAAGACCGTCAAGTGTTGCCTCGAGGTGGTAAGATTGACATAGAGATTGAAGGCACTGAGTCGCCTGAGTTTTTTTGAGTGGATGGTTAATTCGTTTGAGAGAAAAGACGGTAGTATCGTCTTCTTTAAAACGAGATAGCGAGGCAACGCTTAAAAGAACTCAAATTTACTGAAGGGTATTTGGTAAAACACAGAGAGAACTTTGAGGCTTCAGGACAAAAAACCTCTGACAGAATCCTTCACAATCTCTGCTCGTAAGATAGAGATGGGCACAGGTGCATTTGAGAACGAATGGGTTTAGAAGTATAGAGAGCAGGTGTGAGCAGTTCATACCTGCTCTTTTTACAACTACACAATAGATAAAGATACAAAGTATTAATAGAACAACTCAAAAAGATTAGATTATGTCGTTTCTTGCAAAATTAGAATTAGATGATAAGACTTACAATGTTTTGGAATGTGAATACGATTTCACTCAGAACATTGATGAAACAGGTAAAACCAAAGGGAATGCCTTATGGTGGAGAAATATCCATTAGAGTAGAGAGTACAGGAACACCTGAACTGCTCAATTGGATGTTAGACCACAACCAAACTAAAGATGGTAAGATTGTCTTTTACCGAAGAGATGCTATGAGTAAACTCCAAGAGGTACTCTTCAAAAAAAGCATTTTGCATTAAGTACAAAGAGCATTTTGATGCGCAAGGTACTGAGCCTTTGCAGATAGAAATACGACTCATCGCACAAGGATTTGATGTAGGTGGGGTAGCTCACAATAAGATGTGGAGAGGATAAAGCTATTTTAAATTACTAATACTAATATCTTAAAGAGCATTTTTTTATGGAGTTAAAAGATTTCAAATTAAAAAGTTTTTACAGAGTTTCTTAATGATAAGACCAATCCTGTGGTCTACTGCTTACTGAGTTCTAATGGTAAAGATTTCTTGGCTACAGAAAGCTATAAAGTAGAGCTACACCAATACAACTGCCAGCACGATACCTTTACCATTGAAACCCCAGAGGACTCGTTTGATAAGTTCCACGAATACATTATGGAGCACTCCCGCGATCTGTTTGGCGATCCTCTTACCATTAAGTTTTATCAGTATGGCAAGGTGGTGCAACACTTCTCAGGGATTATCACTAAGATTCACTGTAAGCGAAAGACAGGGGTGGTTATGGTACGCTATATATCTCAGGCAATGCACCAAGCATTCTCTTAGATAGCGGTAAGGAATGTCAATCTTATGAGAATAGAACACTACAAGAAATTGTTGCAGCAGCTACTGAGGGAATATGATGAGTCCGCAAAAGTGGATACCTCAGCAGGGGTGAATACCACAAGGACACTTCTATACGGTACAATACCAAGAGTCTGACTACGACTTTATTTGTCGTTTGGCTAAGTATTACGGAGAATACTTTTATTATGATGGCAGTAAACTTATTTTTGGCAATAAACTCCAAGAGACCATTGATTTGGGCGAGAACCTAAACCTGATTGATGAAGAGTTTTTCTTAGAGGTGAAGCCACAGGATTTTCAGTATATAAACTACAATATACATCAAGGAACATCTGAAAAATAATGACTCACGAGATGCTGCTAATGAGTATAAGAATAACCCTATACAAACCGATGCAAAGAATGCTTCTAAAAATCTACAAAAAAATACCTCAAAAAATATCACTCAGCTACTTCATTAGAGCAATCAAGTGTAGATTTAGAGGATGTAGTACGCTTGGAAAAGGACAAGCGCGAATTGTTGCTGAGGGTAAAGGGACAAAGCCGTGACCCGCGTCTTCGGATGAATACCTTTGCGTGTCTTACTGACATTAATGCACGTGCAATGGAGACTTATAGGGTCATAAAAATATCGCACTATCATAGTGGTATGGAGTATTACATTCCTTTGAGGGTATCCTGATGATGCGTACGCCTGCTGATTTTGATGAGAATGCTTTTCCGCACTCAGAACAGCAACCAGCAATTGTAAAAGACAACAATGACCCTTTAGGAATGGGACGTGACGCGTGCAATTCCTGTGGCAGGCAAAGCGCAATGAAATGACCCCTTGGATACGTGTAGTGCAACCCTATACAGGAGGGGGCAAAGGCTTTTACTTTATCCCTGAAATAGGTGAAGAGGTATTGGTAGATTTTGAGGGTAGTAATGCGGAGCGTCCTTTTGTGCTGGGGCACATTACAACGGTGAAGCGAAAAGCGGATACCACAATGCTGATAATCGCGTAAAGGCAATTCATACTAAAAGTGGACATAAGCTCATCTTTACTGAAGATGAGAGCATCTTGCTTACTGATAAGAATGGCAATGTGATTAAGTTGGATACTCAAGGAAAAACATTGAGATTTCTGCGCCTGAGACAATTAATATCACTGCTAAGAACATCAACTTAAAAAGCAAGTGATAGCATTGATTTGGATGCCAATGTTAATATCACTGAAACAGCAGGAAAGGCTAAGAGAAGTGATATTTGTGGAGATATGTTTGTGTATGTAAATGGTGTTTTAACTGAGGTGATTGAAGGGATTTACATAGTGAAACTAAAAAGGAAAAACTATGATAAATAGTGAGGGAGGAATTGAAAGCAATAGTGTTGAAATGATAAATCTTAATGCTGAAGGTAAAAATACATGGAAATAGTAATGAAAACACTAAATTCTCTTAAAATATGAGTAGAACCAGAATTGTAGGGAGGAAAAAAATAACAGAGATTGTTCACGGAGATTATAATATATATTCTGAAGGGATATTGTATATAATTCGGCAAAGGCGGTTACTTTTTGAGGGAAAAAGAAGGTATTGTTTATGGTGATTTTAACGCGGAAGTGATGCCAGCACCTCATCGTGAAGCGATAAGTACTGCAGTAGTGTTTTTCTCCCTTTAAAAAGATTGGAAAGGGGAATATGGTTTTGATTGGATGCGAAATAATCTATATCCTTTCACAGTAGACCCTGCTTATACAGAAGAGGCTGATGAACCCTAATAGTACCATTATTGAAGGAGGATATGGTGGATTAACAGGAGGTGTTAATGGTAGTGCTATAGAAGAACTTAGGAAAGAATTTAAATCCCTATCCTATAAATATTAAAGACTTTCCTGATACAGCATATTATGTGCCTTATCTTACTTTTATTTCCTAAGGATTATGTGGATAAAATGGATAATACAAAAATATACTACACTACCCAAGTATCAGGTAACATTACAGACGTTTGTATTTATAGAAGAAGATATAGATAAATTTGTCTTTAAGCATAATCAAACTGAAATTACAGGCAAATATAAAGGAATTACGATACAAGGCACAATTTCAGATGGAAAGAAAACCCTATTAGATGAAAAAGGAAAAATTGAAAAAGGTGGTACCATTACTATTATTTGTGAAAAAGCATTGACAGAAACTTTAGAAATATCAGTATATGCACATTTTTAAGAACTCAGCTAAGAGGAGGTTAGCAGGAAAGTTTATCATTTTAAGAAATGATGAAACGATGATAAGAAAGGAAAAGGTTATGCTTATACCTGTAAAAACAAAAATTGAGTCTATCATTGAAGATGGGGAAATAGAAAGAACGGATCGTTGCGTGATGAATTTATTAAAATCTTGCTACCAAACTTTTAATAATTCCTGAAAATAACAATGAGTAAAGAGCTATTTGGTGAAGATAAAGGTATTTTTAAACCTTAAAGATGATGCTGATTTTAATCTATATGGATTTATGAGCTGTGGAATATATGTAATGAAGGAAAACGAAAAATTAAAGAATACTGGTTAGAAAAAGACTTAGAGGGAAATGTAATCAATACTTTTATGGGGGTTCTTAAAACTAAGTTCTTTAATCAGGTAGAAAATCTTATAGATAAAGAAGAATACAATAGTTACACTACTGTTTTTCTTAATACAGAAACTTCAGTTCGTGAGAGCATAGCTGCAACAGATTATAAAGGTAGCAAAGGAAATAAAACCTTTCATAAGAGTATTAGTATATTCAAATACATTGATGAGATAGCTTTTAGCACATGAGTTTTTCTATGTATTAGGGATTATTTCATACACATAAAGATAAGGAAGAAAATTCAAACATTATCTTTTCCTAATAAAAAAATATGTATTTGCACCAAACTACACAACAAATCTAATGTCTTATTCTATAAATAAGAAGATTAATGAAAATGAAATAATTATCTATCCTCCTTGTTATAGTACTTGGTGTTGGCAATGGGCTATTGTAAATCCTGCTATTAAAATTGAAATTGAAAACGAAAAAGAAGATGAAACACTTATTATTTACAGCATTCTTACTATTAGGAACTTTTTAGCTATGCCCAAACTATAGGTTATAGTACCTCATCCTGAAACAGGAAGAGAGATGTTTTATTTTAGTGAAGGGCTTTATAAGGATTATGAGATAATTAGAAATTATGGATCTAATAGGATACATAAAAAGTTAAAGAAAAAGAGATAAAAACTGTTGAAATACTGGAGGATATTGATGAGGTACAAGTTTCAGAATATGATTCTCATACTCATATAAAAATATGTTTTTTACATATAATAATGAAACAAAAATCACTTATGGCTCAACGTATATTTTTTATAGTATTGACACTGGTGTTTGGAAAGAATATGATGCAAATGGTAATGTTATAAAAAGAGGAAGATATGGATGCCTATTATAAGATAACTATTAATGATTTTGTAAATCTTATGAAAGAGCAATATAAAAATTGATTTGTTTAGTAATAATTATGTATATAGTATAGATCGCTATAAGGATAATAGGCCAAGACCCTATCTATGTTGTTATAGAAGGGACCATCCGGATTTTATAGTAGATACATCACAATTGATGCGAATACAGGAGAAACGTTATTTGATAAGTGTTTTTCAGGATTTGATGAGTGGTGTCTTTCAGGACCTCCAGAAGATGATTTTTATTATGAGGAACAAATATATAGACCTAAGTAGAGTTATGAAACTGATATGTATAGTATTCTTACTATTAGGGGTTATTAGCTATGCCCAAACTAAGGTTATAGTACCTCATCCTGAAACAGGAAGAGAGATGTTTTATTTTAGTGAAGGGCTTTATAAGGATTATGAGATAATTGGAAATTATGGATCTGATAGGATATATAAAGAGTTAAAGAAAGGAGATAAAACTGTTGAAATACTGGAGGATATTGATGGGATACAAGTTTCAGAATATGATTCTCATACTCATATAAAATATGTTTTTGCATATAATAATGAAACAAAATCACTTATGGCTCAACGTATATTTTTTTATAGTATTGACACTGGTGTTTGGAAAAGAATATGATGCAAATGGTAATGTTATAAAAAGAGGAAGATATGGATGCCTATTATAAGATAACTATTAATGATTTTGTAAATCTTATGAAAGAGCAATATAAAGGTTATTATGTAGATTATACAAAGGAATAATTTTTATTTTTCAAAAACTATACTCAAGAAGTGCATGCTTTTTATTCTCCCTCCTTCTCCACCAAATGCCTTAGCTCAGGGTCGTTGGCGATGCGTTCTTTTTCGCGTTCAATGATTTCAATGACATCTAACTTTATCTGGCGATAATTGGCTTCACCTGTTCTTTTGGTGGTGTCGTTGCCGTTGGCATCGGTGAAGGAGAGAACTTCGGGAATCTTTTGGTAGGCTTTTGGTCTCTGCGGCTACTTTGGCGTTGTCTCACAACCATCTGTGCGTGGAATATTTTTGGTCAATGCGCTCATCAAAGTTGTCAGAGACTGCTCCAACGAACATTCCTTGGGTGAGGTTGGCAATCTTGCTGGCAGGGATAAGACTATCCAACTGCGTAGATATAGAAGTAGAAGTATCATTACGATTGATCGTGGTAGATTGCCTTTTCTGTAATACCTTTCCAAAACGTTCAGAAAGAGTTTTAGCAGTTTCCTACTACTTGTCCGCTAAAGATATTCCCTACAGTATTTTGTATCACCTTGCTTTTCTTTATCCCCGTAATCACGGGTAAGTTGTGAGAAACCTGAAAGCCTAAACACACCGCTACTTTTATTACTTCGGGCAGTGGCTATCAGGTTATCCAACTCCCTAAAATAAATCGTTGGCAGCTCATCAATAATCACTGAGGGACTTGAGCTGCCCTTTTTGTTGATGAGCTTTACAATACGCGAGTTATACAGCCCCAAAAGCCGCTGAGTAAATGTTTTGTCTATCGGGGTTGTTACCTACACAAAGGATTTTAGGTTCTTTAGGATTATTGATATCCAATGAAAAATCATCTCCTGTCATTACCCAATAGAGTTGAGGCGAAATCATTCGGGAGAGTGGTATTTTAGCACTGGCTATCTGCCCTGTAGCTGGTCTTGTGCACCTCCTTGCCAAGCATCCATAAAAAGGCGATAGGTAATTCTCAAGTTCGGGATAGGAGGTGAGAATGGTAAAGACATCAGCATAAGGTTTGTTCAATAGCTCGATGGCGTGTGGAAAAGTACAGTACTTACCACCTTTTGTAAATCTTCAAAACCAAATAATAGCTGCCAATAGAATGATAGGCGACTCCACAAAGAAATCCCTTGCTTTTTGGATCCACGAGCGGTTGAGATTGAGCATAATGGTATAAGCAGATTCATAAGCATCGGAAATATCACTCATAAAAGTTTGGGTTGATAGGGTTGCAAACGATGACTACGGCGAGGATCATCAAAGTTTATCACATAGAACTTGGGCTTTCTACCTTATACTTTATCCAAATGCTTTAAGAGGTGATTGTAGGCTATCGTGAGAGGTCATCAAACTTAAAAATCGTAAATGTACATAGAAAAAGCCCTTTTCAATCTGCTGCTTGATGTAGTTGTTCACAATGGCATAAGACTTACCAGAACCAGGAGTCCCCAGCACTATGGTTGCCCGAAAGGATTTACCATATTGATCCAGCCTTTGTTCCACTTCTGCGGTAGTAGAACAAAGTAGGTAGATTCACAGAATACTCGTTTTTCATCAGTCGAGTTTCCTGCATAAACGACTCGTTTTCATTGTTGAAAACATCGTCTAAAAGGTTGTCTTTTAACAAGCGACTCATCCACGAACCTGCCATAAGAAGAGCTATGTAGCCCAAAAGATAGGGTAAGGATATAGAAAAAGGCAACCACTGAAGCAGGAAGTCGCAAGTACAAAAATCCAAAAAGTTGCCAAAGTAGAGGGCTACTCCTACCTCAGAGCGATGTAAATCTTTCGCCAAGTAATTTTGTCGTTTTTACGCCTGTTGTTCCCAAACAGCTCAGGGCTAAAAGCAGGAGGGCAAAGCATTTGGTGTATAGCGGGTGAGAGAACAGTCCTGCTGTTCGTTGGAAGTTGGTCAGGATTCTATCTACTACGGCTAATATCCACTTTTCGCCTTTGAAAAAGCCATAACAATACCAATAGAGGTGCATTAGTACTATGAGAATACTTTACTGCACGCATAAAAGCCATAATCTTGGCTAATGCTCTTAAATCATCATCGTTTTGTATATTTATTTCTGTTTTTAGTGTTTGTCAATATTTTATAATTAGCTGAGCCAGTGAGCTGGCTAGCACTTAAGATTTGTTTTTCATTTTTCGCCGTTTGGCAGTAGCACGTTTCATTCTTCTGGTAAAATCTCTCTTCGTAATCTACCCCTTGATCGTCCAAAGAGAAAAAGAGTAAAGAAAGCATTTAAGGCTGAGTCCTTGCCAAAATCCTCTTGGTAATATGTCCAAGAAGTGTCAATAAAAGTATCATCAATGTCATTAGCATCGTTATAGCTTTTGCTTGTATGAGGAGCTACTGACGGCATATTTACCTCAGAGGTTAAAGCAGGAGCAGGCTCTTCTAACGATTTTAGCCACTGATGAAAAAAACATTGGCAGAAAACTCCTTCCCTAGCTGAGATCCATTATACACACATCGGCTGTTGTGGTCGATAAAGGTTACCCCTGTAGGTTCTCCCTTCTTTGTTTTCACGAAAGACAACCTCTATCCCTTTTTGCTTTTTAGTTCTTGAACAAATTCACTTTTTGCTATAAGCTGTTTCTTTTGGCAAAGGTGATATGTGCCTTTAAGGAAGTGGTGTTTTGTCCTTTTAGTGATCTTGTTCCTTTTGTAAATGTTTTTTTCGATATAAGGTAAGCTCAGTGTTTTGCCGAGCTTGAGGCTTTTAAAAGGATGGCTTGACTTATTGCCATTCTCATCCAATACCACATATACCAAGCCCTTTTTAGGAACGCCTTGCAGTTCGCCTTCTACCTTTTCTACCGCTATGTTAAACTGATTGAGCAAGGCGTTGAACGTTCCTAACGAGGTAAAATGATAGTGTTTTAGCAATTGTTTTACAGTATGAATCAGTTGCTTTTTAAGGTCGTTTTGTCGGTAATCTAAGGGGACTAATTTAGACAAAGGCAAGAGCTCATCATCTGTTAGCTGTGAATCATTGGTGATAGCAGGGATAAGTTGGTATTTCGTTTCCAACCTCGGCATACTTTCATTGAGCGTATTTTTTTCAAAAAGTATCAGGAATTTTCTTGCCATACTCATCTATCCCCAGCGATACGATGTGAATATGTTTGCGCTCAATATCCGAATGCTTATAAACCACAAAGGGTTGGTTGCCAAAGCCCATCTGTTGCATATAATCAGTAGCCAACTTTACAAAGGTCTCATCGCTCACCTTATCATTAGGATCGGGGTTGAGGGAGATATGCAGGATAGGTTTTTTTCTGTCCTTATGTTGGCATAGAGATATGGCGCAAAGGAGCGAGACACTTCCGAAATGCCTACACTTCCTTGCAGAGGTTGTATCACTTTTTGAGCGTATAACACCTCACCTTGTCCTTTAGCTACCTTTGTTGTGATTGTACAAAAAGTACCCCTAACAGCTGTCCTCCTCGATGTATTTTTGCTATCATAACTCGCTGTTTTCTTCTTAAAAGCTACCTTAGTTTTTTTGCTCCATTTGCTGCGAAAGTTCTAATATTTGTTTGCAGATAGCAATCATTTGGGTAGTTTTTTTCTCCAATTTATAGAGGTAAGCAGCCGCTTTCTTTCTCCGAAAAATTGCGGTAGAGTATCTTTACAATCTGATTGTAATTGACCCTCACCGAACGAAATTGCGCATAGAGTTCAGTGAGTTTGGTGTAATAATCTCAAAGCAGATTTATCAATTTTTACTACTTTTATCTCTCGGTTAAAAAGCAAAGAAGTGATAAAATGCGCTTTGATTTTTTTATTCCTGATTGCTCGAAAAGCGAGAGAAACTGATTGTTTTTCTTCTTCATTTAATCTAAAGACATATCTAAAAAGAAGCAGGATTTATCTTTTTATTCCTACCTGTCGAGTGTTTGTGAGTTGTTTTCTGTAAGGTCATATAAATTCAATGTTAGTAAAAACCACGACTTCGGAGTGCGTTTTAAACTCCTGCAAGGGCAAGTGGTTTTGAGGTGCCTATACGGCTACTGCGTGCCTCAAAACACAACTTGCTCTGTTCGGTGAATAGAAAATTCTCCCTAACGGTCGAATTTTTAATTAGCCATAAAGAGAGAAATTAACACTACAAGCGGGTAAAGTGATTTCAGGGTGCAAAACAAGTGATTTTCTTAGTAAAAGGATTTGTATATAACACAAAGCCAATCACTTCCTTACAAAGCCATTTACAACCCTACATAAGGCTGTATGTATATTTGTACGTTCCTTTGCACCTGCATACCAAAGCAAGTATGTACAAAAGTAAAAATGCGATTAGGTAGCTATGTAGCTACACAGCTATAAAGCTACAGAAGTATGTACATACGCAGTAATTAGATAATTAGCCAATTACTTATGTGAGTAAATACTTACTTATAGAGGTAGTTAGATAATTGGCTAATTACAGATAGTTGTATTTGAATAACTATACACTTATATACTTATTGAATTACAAACATATTTAAACACATATATATGACATCTATGACAAAATTCATTAGCTTTTCTACCCAGAAAGGAGGGGTAGGAAAAAGTACCTTTACCACCTTAGTAGCCAGCTTGCTACACTACCGAATGGGCTATAATGTAGCTGTGATGGATTGTGATTATCCACAATATAGCCTACACCGAATGCGAGAACAAGACCTCAAAACAGTGATGAACAACGAGTATTTTAAGAAAGCTGCTCATAGGGCAGTTTAGTGAGCTGAACAAAAAGGCATATCCCATAATACAATGTAAGCCTCAATGAAGCCCTTGAAAAGGCACAACAGCTCATTGCAGAGACTCCTTTCCCTATAGAGGTTATACTTTTTGATATGCCAGGGACAGTAAACACTGCAGGGATATTGACCCTGCTAGCACAAATGCATCACATTTTCTCACCTATCACTGCCGATAGAGTGGTGATTGAAAGTACATTGAGTTTTACTGAGGTACTTTCCAATATCATCGCTAAAAATACCGAAAGTACTATTAAAAGTGTGCATTTGTTTTGGAATCAGGTAGATGGAAGAGAAAAATCGCCTTTATACAAGATTTATGAGCAAGTGATCGCTGATTTAGGGTTTGAACCTGATGCAAGCTTTCTATCTCTGATAGTAAGCGTTTCAGAAAAGACGGCACAGAGAACCAACGATTGGTATTCCGTTCTACCTTAATGCCTGCTGATGAGAAGTTGATGAGTGGTTGTCATTTGGACGACTTTATTAATGAGTTGGTACAGATTATTCAGTAAACCGTAAAGATATGAAGACAGTAAAACCTATAGACGAAAAACGAACTAATGGAGTTAATGGCAGGCAAGCAACCCACACCTGCCCCTGTCATTGTTACGGCTCCGATAGAGACAGAGAAAGCACCCCAGAAACCAGCTCTATCAAAAAGAAAAAGGCAGAACTTTTACGAGTATGAAAGTTATTTTTGAGCAGGAGAGACTTCAGCAAGGGAAGGAAAATCGGTGTATATACGCCCTGAGTTTCACCAGCGAATAGCCCGCATTGTACAGGTGATAGGAGAAGACAAGATCAGTCTGTACAACTATTTAGATAATGTGCTCAAAAGCGCATTTTTGAGCAGTACCAAGAGGAAATTACACAGAGTTTTTGAACAGAAATACAAACCTATATTTTAACAATGGAAAAGATTATCATTTTACTACTTATCGTGGTGATTTTGTTGTTGCTATCGGACAAAAATGCCTATAACACTTTCTAAAAAGAGAACTCCCAAACCTAAAAGCTACTCCTATACCCAAAAACAGCTCCTTCAACTTCGGTAATGGGGAAAGCAGGTTTGTGCCTCCAGCAAAGGTAGTCACTACAGCTATCCCCTTAACAGAAAAAGAGCAACAGGATATTCTGACAGAATGGGAAGAGGAACCTACCATAGACCTTTGAAGATGAAGAAGAGGATTTGCGCAGTTATCGCACAGAGGCAGAGGACAATGATTTTGCCACAGGGCTTTCGTTTGAGGACTTGGAAAAAGGTAGCTACTTTCCTCTCTGAGGACAAAGAAGAGGTAACTGCAGACAACATAGAGCTACTGCAAAAAGTAGAGGGTACCAGCCTATTAGAAGCTCATAGAAAAAGCCTTACCCCAAGTGACTCTTAAAGTGAGTGCGCTCTTGGAGAAGGCATTGCCTAAAAACCGTGGAAAGTAAAACGGAGTTTGATATTAGGGAGTTTGTGTGAGGATTTTTAGTCTCTCTCTTTATACAGTTTAGCTAATTTTACAAAAATTTATAATTTGGTTTTCCTTTGTATTTATAATTGCATAGGTAGAACTTACTATGTTATTTAAATCATAAAAATTCTAAAATCCTTACAATGTTCTATCACAAAAATCAATAGTCTCTTTTAGTTTTTCCTTTTCAAAGTTAATTATTTTTTCACTGTTCAGGAAATAAATTATATTTTTGATAATCCTCTGTTATCCTAATAGTAAAATTAGAGGAGGCATCAAAAATATTGTACAAATTTTTTTGCATATAGGTTTATTACCTTTATAATCCATTCCAAATCTGTTAACTTTTCAAAAATATTTAATAGAGTACTTCCATTCTATTAAATATAACAACAAGATTACTCTTGAATAAGATAATTCATTACTTTTAGGATAGTTTCTATATAAATAAATCAAGATGTTAATTACTCGTTCCATACTAAAAATCTAGTTTCTTTGCATTAGACAATTTTTGGAAGTTTCCAATTCATTTTTCAATAAATGCTATTAATCTCTTTTCTTCTTCTTCTATGATAGTATTTAGTTTATCTTTTTCAAATGCTCTTTTCATTAATACTTTCTATTACAATAATAGAACTCCCTATGTATACCATTAATATTATTAAATGCTCTCATATAAAAACTTCTACTTTTCATTGTTATTTGTTTGAGAGTTTTATCACTTATTGTACAGATTGTTTTGATATACTCGAAATATCTCTTTTTGGTTTCATTGTTTCTTTTATAATCAGGGATACCATCTATTATAAAAAACCTCACCATTATCCCAAGCTTTTAGCAATTAATCCTCTTTAGTATATAAATTTCTATTCCTTTTTATTGTAACTTTGATTTGAAGCATACCTCCTATTATAAGAAAAACTTTCGTCCTCTTCCTCATATTTATACAAACTTATTCTATCATTGTCATTTAGTTTTAATTTAAAAAAGAGGCTTGAAAGGTAAATATCAAATATTTTCGTAATAAGAATTATGAATTTCTTGTGTTTTATTCTCTAATAATTGTATTTTTCAGATAAAAGTGCGTTTTCTTCATCCTTTTCTTTAATTTTTCTTCTAATTCTATATCTTCCTTTTTCCCTTAATAACAATAGACCATATTATTAACCCTAATAATAACAGCGAAATTATTATATTTTTTTCTGTATTGATATCTTTCCAAAGTATATGGGTGAGTCTATGGTCAATAAATATCCCCACCATCCAATTCCTAATGCTATTAACGAGTCTAATATATGTACCCAATTGTTATGTATAAATTTTTACTATAAAGTATATATTCGTTTTTCAAAACTCATAAAGTCTCTAATTATCAAAATTCCACCCCGCAAAAATTACAAAAAAACTTTTCCATATACAGCCATATGAAGCCAAAAACTTCCACCCTTTTTCTCCTCTACCTATTTCTCCCCTACCTTTGCCCCTGAATTTTAAAAACACATTTTCATGAAATCACTCAGCAAAAGCCTGCTTTCAGCAGCATTTTTATGTATTAGCAGCCTTGCTTTTGAGCGCAGGGCAATGGTGTAGGAGGTATCAACGAAGCTACCCGTATGGTTACCTCGTATTTTGACCCAGCTACCAAGCTCATCTATGCCATAGGGGCTGTGGTGGGACTCATCGGTGGGGTGAAGGTGTCAACAAGTTTAGTAGTGGCGACCCCGATACCAGCAAAACGGCTGCCAGTTGGTTTGGGGCTTGTATCTTCCTAATTGTAGCGGCTACTATCTTGCGTTCGTTCTTCTTATAAACTTATGGAGACAAAAAACAGCTATTCTATCAACAAAGGCATCGGTAGAAGTGTAGAGTTCAAAGGACTCAAAGCTCAGTACCTCTTCATCTTTTGCAGGGGGACTGCTCTCGGTGCTCATCTTGGTGATGATCCTCTACACGGTAGGAGTCAATTCTTTTGTATGCTTGGGGGGTAGGCGTTAGTATGGTCAGCCTTGTGGTTTGGCAGACTTTTTCACTGAACCAAAAAAATACGGTGAACACGGCCTGATGAAACAAGCAGCTCGCAAACGTCACCCCAAATACCTACGCCACCAAAGATCACCACGCCAATTTATTCGTTACCCCTAAACCTAAAACAACCCTCAATGAGAAATAGTTCTAAAATCAACACCTTAGAGAGTAAGTTTCCTATTCTTGCTATAGAACAAGACTGCTTGCTCACCAAAGAAGCCGACATCAGTATAGGCTTTGAGGTACAGCTCCCAGAGCTCTTTACCATTTCGGGAGAGGACTATGAGATACTCCACTCACTTTGGCATAAGGCTATCAAAGTATTGCCACAGTATACCGTTATCCACAAACAGGACTGGTTTATCAAGGAACAATACGAACCTGAACTGCAAGGCGAGAATTTGAGTTTTCTCTCATTCGTACGAAAAGCATTTTTAACGAACGCCCGTTCTTAAAATCACAGATGCTACCTATTTATCACCCAAACCACTAAAAACCGAATGAGAGCCCAAAGCAACTTTTTCATCCCTTTGCAAAGGAAACTTCTTGCCTAAGGAGCTCACTAACCGAGAACACGCCACCCAATTTTTGGAAGCGGTAGCACAGCTTGAACGTATCTTAAACGACTCTAACCTGATAAAGCTCCGTCAGCTCAAAACAGAGGACTATATAGGCACTCTCACAAAAAGGGACTCTTTGAGCAGTATCTGAGCCTTTCTACTAATGAGAAAGAGAGCCTGCAAGATATATGCCTCTCGCCGAGCAAATGCGCATTGGTAACCAAAGACTCTGTGTGCATACCTTATCAGATACAGAAGACTTGCCTTCTAAGGTACAAGCCGATAGCCGTTACGAGCGACTCTCTACCGATAAGAGCGATTGCCGTTTGTCCTTTGCAGCCCCTGTGGGCTTGCTACTGAGTTGTAACCATATCTACAACCAATATCTGTTCTTGGACAATTCTGATGAAAAATCTCAGACAGTTTGAGAAATCAGCACGCAATATGCACTCGCTTTCAAGATACAGCCGTAGCAACCAAATCAACAAAGAATGGATCGAGCAATACCTCAATGAGGCACACTCTTACGGACTTTCCTCTATCAGAGCGCACTTTAATGTAATGGCGTGGTCGGACAACCCACAAGAGCTTAGGAGCATTAAAAACGATGTGGGTAGCGCTTTGGCGTCAATGGAGTGCAAACCTCGCCATAACACCATTGATACGGCAACTCTCTATTGGGCAGGTATAGCTGGCAATGCAGCCGACTTTCCCAGTGAAGAGACTTTCTACACGTTTATAGAACCTGCCTTTGTGCTTTTTACTCAGGAGACCAACTATCAAAGTTCTTCTAGCCCTTTTGGGATTAAGATGGCCGACAGACTCACAGGCAAGCCTATCCATTTGGATATCTCTGATGAACCTATGAAGAAAGGGATTATCACCAACCGTAATAAGTTCGTCTTAGACCTTCGGGTAGTGGCAAATCCTTCTTCACGAACCACTTAGTGCGCCAATATTACGAACAAGGTACGCATATCGTTTTAGTAGATACAGGGAACTCCTACCAAGGGGTCTGTGAGCTTATTCACCACAAGACCAAAAGGCAAAAGATGGGATTTACTTTACTTATACCGAAGACAATCCCATTGCTTTTAACCCTTTTTATACTGATGATGGAGTGTTTGACATCGAAAAAGCGAGAGAGTATCAAAACACTGATACTCACCCTTTGGAAGCGAGACAATGAGCCTCCCTACACGTGCTGAAGAGGTAGCCCTTTCCAATGCAGTGAACCTTTACCTGCAATTGGTAAAAGACAAACCCTTGCATACGCCCTCTTTTCAATGGCTTTTACGAGTATATCAAGAATGACTACCGAGCCATACTACAAGAGAAGCAGGTAAGAGAAAAAGGACTTTGACTTGGCTAACTTCCTCAACGTGTTAGAGCCTTATTACAAAGGGAGGTGAATACGACTATCTGCTCAATTCCGATAAGGAATTAGACCTGCTTTCTAAACGCTTTTATTGTATTTTGAAATCGATGCTATTAAAGACCACCCCATACTCTTTTCCTGTGGTTACTATCATCATTATGGAGGTGTTTATCAACAAGATGAGACGCCTGAAGGGTATTCGCAAGATGATTCTCATCGAAGAAGCGTGGAAAGCCATTGCCAAAGAAGGAATGGCGGAGTACATCAAGTACCTATTCAAAACTGTGCGTAAGTTCTTTTGGTGAGGCAGTGATTGTAACCTAAGAGGTAGATGATATTATCCATTCACCTATCGTGAAGGAATCTATCATCAACAACTCCGATTGCAAGATATTGCTCGACCAGCGTAAGTATATGAACAAGTTCGATGCTATCCAAGCGATGTTAGGACTTACAGAGAAAGAGAAGTCGCAAATCCTATCTATCAATCTCTCCAACGACTCTCGTCGCAAATACAAAGAAGTGTGGATAGGCTTAGGAGGTACACACTCTGCGGTGTATGCTACAGAGGTGAGCCGAGAAGAATACTTTGCCTACACCACTGAAGAGAGCGAGAAACACCAAGTGATGGAACTCTCCGAGAAGTTAGACGGCAATTTAGAAAAAGCCATCGTACAAAATGGCTAATGGACTGTAATAAACTAATAATCATACGTAAATCATAATAATTAAAGTCAATGAAGAAAAATGTTATTAACGGGGCTTTTTGCTATAACTATGCTGGCAAGCCCCAAACTAAGTGCACAATGGGTAGTAACTGACCCGACTAATTTTGCTCAGAGCATTATCAACACTACCCAGCAGATAGTGCAAACCTCCTCAACAGCTAAGAATATGCTCAACAATTTCCGAGAGGTGGAAAAGCTCTACAACCAAGGTAAGGAGTATTACGATGCTCTGAAAAAAGGTAAATAACTTGGTAAAAGATGCCCGCAAAGTACAGGAAACGGTGCTACTGGTAGGCGACATCTCCAAGATGTATGTAACCAACTTCAAGAAGATGAGCTAAGACCCTAACTTCTCCTCTCAAGAGTTGTCTACTATTGCCAATGGCTACTCCAAGCTCTTGGGGAAAGTTCTAAACTGCTCAAAGACCTGCAACAAATTGTCAATAGCTCCTCACTCTATGAACGACAAAGAGCGTATGGACATTATCGACAAGGTGCATAAGGAAGTGAAAGAGTACTATAACTTAGTACGCTACTACACCCAGAAAAAAACATCTCGGTAAGCTACCCTACGTGCTAAGAAGCAAAACGATGCGCAAAAAGGTACTTTTCACTCTATGGAACAGAACTCAAATACTGGTAAAAAAACTGATAAATGGAAAAATCTACACCAAATACTCCGTACTTTATACGACGAGATGATGCCCCTAACAGCTCAGATGTCTGCCATAGCCAAAGGCTTGGCAGGCTTAGGGGCACTGTTCTATGTGGCAATGCGTATATGGCAAGCCTTAGCTCGTGCCGAACCTGTGGATGTGTATCCCTTGCTCCGTCCCTTTGCCATAGGGCTGTGTGTGATATTTTTTTCCTACTCTGGTGTTAGGAACAATGAATACAGTGTTAAGCCCTGTGGTAACAGGTACCCACAGTATCTTAGAAGGACAAACGCTCGATTTGCACAAACTACAAGAGCAAAAAGACCGATTAGAGCGAGAAGCACAATTGCGCAACCCCGAAACTGCCTATCTCGTCTCGGATGAAGAGTTTGACAAAAAGATTGATGAATTAGGTTGGATGCCCGAAGATATGGCTGTAATGGCAGGAATGTACATTGAAAGAGGGATGTATGACCTCAAGCAAAGCATCCGATCGTGGTTTCGTGAGCTACTGAAATGCTCTTTCAAGCAGCCGCTTTAGTGATTGACACCATACGCACTTTCTTTCTTGTGGTGATGTCTATCTTAGGACCTATAGCCTTTGCCATTTCGGTATGGGATGGATTTCAATCTACCTTACTACAATGGGTTACCCGTTATGTAAGTGTCTATCTATGGCTTCCTGTATCCGATTTGTTCAGCGCTATTTTTAGCACGTATCCAATCCCTTATCTTACAACGAGACATAGAGCAACTCTCTGACCCAAGTTTCATTCCTGATACTACCAACACAGCCTACATTATCTTTATGGTCATTGGTATTATAGGCTATTTTTACCATTCCTACTGTGGCAGGTTGGATTATACAAGCAGGAGGTATGGGTAATTATGGTAGAAATGTAAAACCAAGCTACCTCCAATGCAGGTAATATAGCAGGTGCAGGAGCTGGCTCTCTTTCAGGTAATATTACAGGTAGGTTAATGAAGTAAAAACAAGTCTAATTGAATACTAAAATTAATGGAATTTAAAAATCTTTAGAACATCGAAAACGGATTCAAACAAATCCGTATGTATGCCATAGCCTTTGCTGTGCTCTGCTCAGGCGTGAGTATCTTCGCTGTAGGCTATGCCTATTACTTTGCCGAGAAACAGCGTGAGAAAAATCTATGTGTTAGACAATGGCAAATCACTAATGCTGGCACTCTCTCAAGATGAGAAAAATCAATCGCCCTGTCGAAGCTAAAGAACACGTGCGCAGGTTTCACGAACTCTTCTTCAACTTAGCCCCTCGATAAAAAGCAATTGAAGACAATACCAAACGTGCCTTTTTTATGGCTGATAAATCTGCCTTTAACTACTATAAAGATTTGGCTGAAAAAAAGGCTATTACAACCGCATCATCTCTGGTAATATTCTCCAAAGGGTAGTCATCGATAGCGTGCGTGTAACTTCAACAGCTATCCTTATCAGGTGGAAACCTTTGCCAAGCAGTTCATCACCCGCGCCAGCAACATCACCGAAAGGAGTCTTATTACCTCCTGTAGGTTGATTAACTCCGTGCGTTCTGATAACAACCCTCAGGGATTTATCATCGAACAGTTCAATGTAATAGAAAACAAAGACCTTAGAACCGTAGAGAGATGATAGCCAAAAATCCAAAGAGAGATACATTCTCTAAAAAAGCAAACTCAAAGGTATTGTCAGGGACTTTCACCCTCACAAAGAAAACGCTTGGTACTCTTTAGCTTTTGCAGTCTACTCGCTACTTACTCTTTTTATACTATGGCACGCTTACCAAGAGTACCACCAAGGCGAAGCCCCCTGCCATACAGCATATTGACAACAAGGCTATTGTACCTACTGAGGGGAATACCCCAAAAAGGATTCGTTAATTTTTAAAACAACTTAATAATGGAAAAGAACACACCCCTTCCAGAGCAAAAACGGTAATACCCCTGCCTCAGATATAGCTAACGCTCCTTCTTCTACACCAAGTTTCTTGGTCAGTGAAGAAGAGGAAAAAGCCCTCCAAGAGCGCAATGAGGAAAAAGCCCTTGCTAAAAACAACAACTCAAGAAAATCATCATCTATGCCCTAATGGGGATAATCTTCCTCGCTTGTATGTATCTGCTTTTTGGTGGCGGAAGTGAGCAAGAGCAAACACAAGTAGGTATCAATGAGGCAATACCACAAGCTACCGAGACACTCTTGCCTTCTGATAAAGAAAAGCCTACGAAGAAGCCCTCTTAGAAGAAAAAAGAAGCTGATAAAAAGCCTCTCTCAATGCGCTGTCAGACTATTGGCAGGAAGACGAAGGCGAGGAATATCCCGAAGCTATCGAGGAGGAAGAGGAACCCACTCCGCGTTATCGCAAGGCTACCCCTAATGCCTTTGAGCGTTCTGCTCAGTCTTATCGCGATATTCACCAGACTTTAGGCAGTTTCTACCAAGACAATAGTGCTTACGAGGAGCAACAAAAACTCAAAGAAGAGATAGCCTCTCAAGTCTCAACTCTCCAACAAGCAAGATCCTACTCTATAGATGCCCAAATGGCATTGATGGAAAAGTCTTATGAAATGGCTTCAAGATATTTGCCTAAAGGACAACAAAACCCTTCAATGATGGGGGGCGCAGGCTCGCAAGAGGGCGAGGGAAACAATAGTAGCGAAGCTGACAATGCAGAACAGAGTAAAAAACATCGCTCCTGTCTATATCCCAGAGGAAAAGGTAGTCAGTCGTTTGCCCCGCAAGCAGTCCGAGAAGGAGGCTTTGCAAGAATGGGTAAAGGAGCAACAGACCTCTTTTTTTCAATGGCGAGAGCTTTAAGCCACAAGGTAGTATCCTAAAGAATAGCATTCGCGCTTGTACACATATCGAACAGCTATTAGGAGAAAACTCAAGGGTGCAGCTAAGACTTTTAGAGCCTATACGAGTAGCAGGCATACTCATTCCCAAAGGAGAGCTGCTTACAGCCTCTGCTAAAGTGAGTGGTGATAGATTGTTACTCACCGTAAAATCCTTTAGAATACAAGGGGCAAGGTAATTCCTGTCTCTATAGCTGCCTACGACATCGATGGGCAACAAGGGTTATACCTGCCCGCTTCTTCCGATGCCAATGCCTTTTGAGAGATAGCAGCAGGAATGAGCAAAAGTTCAGGAAGTAGCTTTTACCTTTTAGCTCTTCCGCCAAAGACCAAATTGTCTCGAGCTGAGCAAAGGGGTCGTACAAGGAGGTACGTCCTATCTTTCTAAAAATTGCACAGCCTTCCATAAGGGTTAAAGCAGGTTATCAGCTCCTGCTTATCTCTAAGAAATAGCCTTTCAGACAAACCCATAAACACACAACAAAAGCACAAAACAACACAATTATTTATTTTTTTCAACCTATTAAACACACTTAATATCATTTTATTTATGCGTAAATTACACTTATTATTATCGGTAACAATGCTTACTGTTACCGTGCAAGCCCAGAATGAGGCAAAGGAAAACACAGCCCTCAGTACTGAGAAAAAGGGAACTTTTAGCTCAATCAGGAAAGGTAGTGCCATATCCTTTGCAGGTGGCTTATGACCAAACAACCCATCTTATCTTTCCTGCTTCTATCCGCTAGTGGATTTAGGGCAGTGAAAACTTAGTAGCTGACAAGGTGAAAGATGCTGAGAATGTACTAAGGGTGAAGGCAGCTAAAACAGGCTTTACCGATAGCACCAACCTATCGGTCATCACTCAAGACGGAGGCTTTTATAGCTTTGAGGTAAGTTATCACCCACGCCACAACCTCTTACCATTGATTTTGGTAGAGGAATGCCCAAGGCAACATACGTGAAATCGGATATTCTCTTCTCTGATACAGGCTGGGAATCACCTGCGGTAGCATCAGATTATTATGTCGTCTATCTACCATCAGAAAAAGAATTATATCAAGCATATAGGTTCAGAGAATGCAGGTATACAATGGCTACTAAAAGGCATCTATGTACACAATAGCAAACTCTATGTAGATGTGCAATTGTCCAATCGCTCTAATCTGCCTTTTTGAAGTAGATTTTATCACCTTTAAAAATCATTGATAAGAAAAACTACTAAAAAAAGAGTATTGTGCAGGAAGTGCCCGTTGAGCCCTTGCGCGTATACCAACCTATATCCCTGCTAAAGGCTCATAAAGAAGCTCGCTCAGTGTATATGTTAGACCAACTCACCCTCTCTGATGACAAGGTTTTTGCGGGTAGAAATCTTTGAAAAGAACGGCTCTCGCTACCAATCGTTCCTTATCACCAACGAGGAGATTATAGCTGCTCGCCCTATTGAACAGTTTAACCTTAAATTCTAATACCAATGCTAAGAATTATCACTTGTATTTGTCTGTGCTTTTTAGGAGGCTCCATTGCCCAAGCACAGCGATTGTTACCTAAAGCAAAAAGGTATCTCGCTCTCTTGGGTTTGCACCTGCAGAGGCTTTTACCTCCTCCTTTTCTGATGATTTTGGGGTACAGTTGGGCTATAGTATCAATGCTAAGAGGGGTAACTACAAGCATTTTGCCCTTGAATATCAAAAGGCAATTATACCCTTACAAGAGTCTGAATATACCTGTTGAGAGGTATATAGGTGCAGGAGGCTATAGCTTTGCCTTTAGTCAGTGACAGCAGTAAAACGGTGGTTTTGAACTTGGGAGCAGAAGCTCTTTTGGGCTATGAGGTAGTCAATCACAGCAAAAGCCTCCTTCCTGATGGGGCACTATTAAAGAACGAAAATAATTTTTCTATGGCGCACAAATTGGCTTGCAGGTAGAGACTTACCTAAGTGATCACTTTTTAGTGCTTTGCTCTGGCAAGGTAGCAGCTCTGTGGGGAAGTTCCTTTGAGCTACTGCGCCCTGTGCTACTGTAGGACTGCGCTATATGTTTTAACCTTTAAAAAGACAATACAATGAAGAAAATAAATCAGAAAAATTGTAATAGGACTCATTGCAATGCTATGGTGAGCCTATTCACCTCTTGTAAAAAAAGAGTTGGACGTACAACAAAAACTTTCCTTTTGAGGTAAAGGTATTGCCTGTGCCTAAAAACATAGGTAAAAACCGATACGGTAGAAATACGCTGTGAGTTGCGCTCTCCTACCAGTACGATGAGAACCGCTATTTTATTCGTTACTTTCAGTATGAGGGAAAAAGGTAGTTTACGTACCTCTCCACAAGGAGAAGTCTTATTTGTTAATGATGTTTATCCACTTATCTCCAAAGGAGCGTTTAGGGCTTTACTACACTTCTGCCTCAGAAGCTAACCAGTCTTTTCTCCGTTTGGATAAGCGACTCCTTCGGTAATGAACAAAAACTTGATTTTTGAGTTTAATGTAAAGAAAGAGTAAAGATATAAAAGCCAAAATCCTCCTTTTTCTTCCAAAAACAAGCCTACTTCTAAAAAGTGGGCTTGTTTTGTTTTACCTTTGCGCAAAATAATGCAAATGGAAGTAGTAGTTATAGAAAAAAATCTGTTTTTGAACAGATACAAAAGACGTACAGCAACTCAACAATTCTCTGCAAGTGGTAATGGATACTTATAAAGGGATTTGGCAAAAAGAAAAAGTGGTTGGACTCTCAGGAGGTTTGTCTGCTTTTTGGGCATTAGCAAGCGTGCCTTTGCAGTATTACAAAGACCAAAAGCTCTTGCCTTTCTTATGTATCCACCGCAAGAACTATTTTTAAGCGTAGTGATGTAGAACAGCTTTTTAACCTCTAACCTTCAAACCCTGATGAACTTACTCACAGAAACACACCAGGAACTAAGCTCTTACCTTAGTCAGCTTGAAAAACCTAAAAAGAACAAATGGACTTTATCCTTAAAAACTTCCGTCCTGTATTTGACGGCGAGGTATTTCTATCAGGAAAGGAGGTCTGTGAGCTATCTGCATATCACCAAAAAGAACCCTACAGCAATACCGTGATGATGGGCTCTTTTCCTTATATCCAAATTGGTGGTAAAAATTCTCTTTAAACAAAGTGATATTCTAAAGGTTTTGGAGGCTAACTATAAGAAATAACTCCTCTTTTTATCTTTAATGGCTTTCTTATAAGGCTTCTCTTTATCCTAAACTAACAAAAAAATCTATCTGTAAGGTCTTTCTTTTTGCTTCTTTTCTTTCTCAAAGAAAAGAAGGTCGTGAGCCACGACAGGCATAATAGCACTGACAAGCAGTCATAAAAAAATGCTTTGTCAGTGTTGTTGTTTATACAGCTAAGGGTTGTGTACGAAAGTCTTTGAGGTTGAGGAAAAAGCCTCTGTAAGAAGTGAGTCCTTCTCTGAATAAGTTCCAAAGTAGGGTGCTTCCCATTTGTGAAAGGGTGGCGTTAATGAACAAATCTTGCTTGGTTAAGGCTTCGGCAAGGGAGCAACTTGGGGTATTGTCATTATGCTCGGATTGTGTTAATAGTTCTCCAAAAGGCTTGGGTAATAGTAGGCAGGGTGTCTATGGGAGTAAAAAGTATCACTATGAGGTTGCTCAATGGCTTGTAAAGTACCTAAAATCACTTGTCCTGAATGGGTGCTGTTGCCAAAATCTAACCAATACTTAGGGTTGTTGTGGTAGTGATGAGCCTCGTTCTAAATGGGTGAGTACTTCCCCAATGTCAAAGCGTGCCTTTGCGCTATCTACACACGAAAGGTAAATGCTTCCTCTCATTGTTTCTTCTTCAGAGGAAAAAGGTCTCAGTGCTGAATAGCTGTGTTTGCGCTCTCCAATCTGTACCAAAAAGCGATTGATACGGCTTATTAGGGCAGTGGATTTGTACATTCCTAACTCACAAGCCGAAAAAGTTGTCTGCCGAGATTGGCAGGGGCTTACAAGGTCGTTGTCCCAAAGGGGTTACCGATAACCCTGCGTGTCCTAAAAGCAACCAAAGCGTGGTTGATACGTGCTAAAGCAGTGGCTACTTGCGAGCCTGTGCCTCCTGCTCCTATCAGATGTACTTTAATAGGATTGGTAGCGTTGAGCAAAGCTGTATCAGTAAAAATGTACCCGCTCTTTGTGTGTTTGGACAGAGGTATTGAAAGGGTTGAGGGTGTTTGAGGTGTTTTAGGGTTTGTTTCATTGTTATAGGATTTGTTGTAAGGTGAGGTGATTAGGGATTGAGCAGTTCGTAAGGAAAAGACTTATTACTTTGAGTGAGTTCCTGCCAAAGGGTTATTAAGGGTATTTTTGGTTATAGGATATGAGCCTAATTGATGAGAAAAATAGCTATTGAAAAATAATCTTCCCATTGGGTGATAAAGTCTTCTAAGCAAGAGGCTTTTACGCTCATTTACCTGCACTGACCCCATACACATACTGCCATTTTTCATAGACGTTGAAAAAGGCGCATAGCACAGAGGTGTATTAAGGTGTGGCTTTTGGTTTTTGGCTAAGGCATATATCCAAAAGGCTCTTGGGGGTAGCTTTCCACAACAGAGGAGGTAGACTTACTTCTTTGCTTTCTATAGCAGGGGAGGAGGCAAAAACAACTGCTTTTTGTGCTTTAGAGTACCAAACAGCCTGCCCCTCACCTTTATGGGATAGATGGAGCACCCTGCGGGAGATAATACCTTTGGGGACTAAAAAGGCTTGTGCTTGCTCTTTTTGGCAGGTGAGCGTTTTGGCAAGTGCTTGCGCTTGGTCGAGGGTAAGCAGTTGTGCGCTTGTAGGGTTACCATTGTTATCAAGGTGTAAGTACTCTACATAACTCTGTGGGTTGTAGTGGTTACTGTCTTCGTAAAAAAACAAGTGCTGATGTAGGGCGATATACTTCCCCTACTTCTGGGGTGAGGTCTGTATATTTCATTTTTAAATGCGGTTTTAAAAGGGTTATAAGTTCAGTTAAGAGAGGAAAGAAACGCTGTTCAAAATCAAAGTTAGCAAGGGGTGTTGTGCTGTTGAAATGTTTGTAAATGGTAGGGAGTTCTATCTCACTACATTGGGAGTATTCTCCATTGAGCCAATCTAAAAGATAGGTATGGAATAGGTCGCTTTGGTCTTCATAGACAAAAGATAGGTATTTCTCTACCTCAAAAAGTTCCTCTTCACCTTGCTCATAGCCCTCTGCTCTGTGCAAATGGGTATAGATAGAGTGGTTAGGAAAATCCTGCCACAAGGTATAAAAGGCTTGAGAGAGGGCAAGGCATTCGGCTTCCAAATCGTTCTTGGGGGTAAAGCGGTCTATACGCCTTTGAAAAAAGTCTAAATGGCAAGGGTTGCGTATCTTTTTGGAAAGAATAGTACCTATTTGTTGTGCCTGCTTTAAAAGGTGCAGGAGGTGGTCTCTTTCCGCTATTTCTTCATAGTCTTGGCTAATACAATCTTGCAACATTTCATAGGCATAAGCCACAAAACAATCTTCTTGTACATAGTTTGCTATAAAAGCACGTTGGTTTAGGTAGGCATATACCGATAAAAATAGTTCATAAAGTGGTTTGTTTTTATGTACTTTCAGAAGTCTATAAAGCGGTTGCAGAGGAACAAAAATACTTCGTTGGGCAAATAAAAACGTTCTTCGCAAGAGAAAAAAGCATCGCTATTGTGGGCTTTCAATACTTTTTAGTTCACAGAAAGTACCTTTGGTATCTCTTTTTGATTTGCTCTTGGCTGTAAGAAAGGGCTAAGGCAATCCCGCAAGAAAGGTCGTACTGCTCTATGGGAAAGGGAGTAAAGCCGTAATGCTCTGCCATTTGAGCAAGGGAACACTTGAGAGTGGTTTTTAGCTGTGCCTGCTCCTCTCCACTAAAAAAATGATGTGCTTGTTTGAATGATACACTTTAGGAGGAAAGGTCGTTTTTAGAAAACCATTGGCAAAAGATTTTTCAGGGGCTACTTGTTGCTGTTCTTGACGTATCTGTGAGCGGTCTTTGGGGCGTTGGTGGACTGCTTTGGAAAAACTCTCTCTAACCTGCGGTAGAGTTCTCTCTGTGCTTCGCTTTGTATGGGTGCGAGGGTTTGTTTGGGGTTGCTGTTGCATACATTTTTAGCTTGTTTTTAGTTTTTGATAACGTTTTTAATTTTTAGCTATAAGCCTTGTTTTTAAGCTGTTTTTACAAGGCTTATAGCTTTAGAATTAATAGAGCTTTTAGCCTTTTGTACCCATTGTGATTTGTAGGGGATAGACAATGCTGTCTCCCTCTACGTAAGGTGTGCCTGCTTTGGCATTGGTGAGCAGGGGGTAATGGGTGCTGTAAAAATTCTTGACTTGCTCTACTGACCACGATGGATTAGGGTCAGCAAGGTGAATAGTTTGTCGGTTTTCTTCAAAGACAAACATTCTTTTTCAGTTGGGTAGCTATGAGCATAACAATACTTTTTTTAGGGGTTAATACTTATTCTTCAAAACAAGGTAGGGGCAAAAGTGTGTAGATAGTTCTGACCTTTTTGCGGATTTTATCGGCATAGTTAGGGAACTCATCGGGAGGAGGCAGTTTTGAAAACGCTTCTCGGTACTTGCCCTTGCGCTTCTAAATCAGCTACTTTTTTTCATAGCCTCTTCGTATTTCTTTTTGTTGTTTCTCGGCTTTTTCTTTCTCCATAGCTGATTGCCTTTGGGCTTGCTTTTTGCGACTCGATGTACTGCTCCATATTCACAAAGCAGAGACGAGGTTTCTTCTAAAGGGTTGAGTGATGCTTTGAAAAAGCCTGCATCTAATTCTTCGGCTGTGCCTCTAAGTACTAAGGGAGGCAAAAGGTGCTTGGCAGGGTCTGAGCACTGTTCATTCTCAAGCAATACCGATACGACAAGCTGGCTATTTGCTTCTTGAGTTATGACTAAGTGCAGTTTACCTTGTATGGCTAACTGAGCAATTTGATTGAAAAAAATGGGTTTCCATTGGATACTTCGTTTTTAAATTGATACTTCTGTTATATTGATTTTTGCATTAGGTAGTCGCTGTAATATCCGTCTTTGGTAAATAGATATTCATTTGTAATAAGGCTATTAGCAATAGCTTCGTCACCGATAAGTGTTTCATAACTATTTCGCAAACTACAAAATAGGTGATGATTGATATTTTCTAAACTCTCTTGTAACCATTCCTTTAGAGTGTTTAAGGCTTCTTCTATACGTTTGTAGGTTTTATCGCCTAAAAAGAATTGGATTTCCAAATCTATATAATAACCTTGTTTAGGAATGTTAGTAAAGTGCATAGTAGTCAATAGCACCAACTTCTATTAATTTGACAATTCTTTTTAGGGATAGGGCAATTGTCAAACTCTAAGAGCAAGTTAGGGGCAATTTCTCTCAACGCTTTTTAGAAATTCCATCTATCATTTTTAGGAATATCTATGTAAGAGAAAAAACAGCTTCCATCACTTTGAGAATAAAAGCCATTAAAAAAAGATTTGTTTAGGGTGTACATCAATACCGATATAGGTGCATAATGCTACAAAATCAATAAAATCACCCTCCCACCAATCTACATTATCTACATTGATGTATCTAAAGTGTTCTACGGCTTTTTCTTTGAGAGGTTATAGATAACTCACTATAGGGGAATACATTTATGTTAAGTGTCTTCATTACTTCGTTTTTAAATTAATACTTCTGTTTTTATCCTTATCTTTTTAAGGGACTTTTTTTAATAGTGTTTTTCAGTGCGATAACTCACTGTGTAGCCGTTTGCCTTTTACGATAGCTTCTAAGGCTTTGTCGGGCTTTGAGGGTTGCCTCTCGGTCTTGGTCACTAAGGTTCATAAAGTGCAGTGGCTCAAAAGTTCGGATGATTATCCCTATATAGGACAGGGCTTGGGTGTCGGTTGCTAAGGGGTTGTTTGAGTGATTTTCATTGAGATACTCTTTTTAGGTTAAACTACTTCTTGAGGGTTCTATCTCAAACTCAATGCTTCTTTTTGCTACATTGGGTTTGGTCGTACCATTGCAAGTTGGTTAGGTCGTCTTGGGTAAAGGGTAGCTTGTACCGCTTTGCAATAGGCTTTTTATCACTTCGATAGCTTTGTACTTGCTTGTGCATACTTGCATAAGGACACGGCTACTCATATAGTGCCAGCTGTCAGTCTTTATAGACTAAGTAAACGCTTTCCATAGGCTGTTAGGTTTTATTAAGGGGTTGAGTTTTGGGCTTCTTTGAGTTGCTTTAGTTTAATATATAAGTCCCGCCAATAGGGCTTTTTAGCCTCTTATCTAACGCCTTGTGGGTGTTGTCAGTATGCTTATAGCCTCTAAAGCTATCGGCTTGCGCTAAGGCTTTATCAAGGTCGGTTACCTCTATAGGGTGTACCATTGAGGTCTGTTATTATCATTTTTCAAAGTTTTTTTAAAAAAAGTTCATCAAAACGGATGTCTTCTGTCCAATACTCATCGGAGGAGTATTTTTCCATAGGCTTTTATATAGAAATCATCGTATCGGGTAAATACGCTTCGGTAAATATCCAAACGGCTTTCAGGCGTATTGAAAGAGGCTAATTCCTCCTCAGTGAGTTCCACAAAAGTCCAAGTACGTTCTTCCAAAAAGGATAAATCAGGGCTGTTCCTCATCACTGAGGGTATAAAAGTCGGTTCTTGCCTCATAGAAACTAAGGTTTCACAAAATCGGGGTCGCTCTTTAGGGTTAGCTACTTGTTGGGCTACTTTTTTTCACTTTCTCAAAGCCATTGCTCGGTAAGGGTGATAAGGGCAAAGTCGCAACTATCCCATTCGCTATTGGTATAGGCACACACCAATAGGTGTGTTGTAGGTGTTTTGCTGATATTCATTTTCTGTTCAATTTTAAAGGGTTATACATTTAGAAAGGCAAATCGTCCTCGTCTTCCTCTGCGACTTGCCCTGCTGTGACTTGGGGCTTTGGCAAAGGTGTTATGGCATTTGCGTTATTTGTCTCACTTGCAGAGGTATTAGGTGTTACTTCTGCTTTCTTGCTAAAGTGGAATTTGATTTTGGAGGTGTGAAAATTCAAGCCTGCTTGAGGTTCTCCCTCACGATTGAGCCACGCTCGTGCCGATACTCGTCCTTCCAATTCAACCAATGTGCCTTTGGTAAGGTACGGAGCAACTCCCGTACTGAGCCAATAAGCACAGTCAAAAAAAGGAGGTTTGCTGTACGTTTTCACCTGCTTTTGTTTTCGGTAGTTGTCGTTCACTGCTATAGAGAAATTAACTACTTGTTTGCCATTTGATAGGGTTTGTACTTGTGCATTTTCGGTAAGTCTTCCTACGATATTCATAAGCGTTCTATTTGTTATTAGGTTACTAAATTTCTACTATTTGGTCTATGCGCCCATAAAGATAGGCACGGAGGCTGGTGCGGTCGATAGCATAGTATTCATACCAAGTATTATACTGCTTTACGATGAACTTTCTCAGTACATCGGAAAAAGTCAAATCGGTAGCCCAATAAGGGGATAGCATTTCTGAAAAAAAGCAGTTACTATTGACCGCTTGGGTAATCCAATTTTTTTCTCTGTTCGGGTTGAGTTTCTCACCGCTATTGAGCTTTTACACGGAGCTGATAGACTTGGCAGTCTTTCAGATGCTCTAAGGGACTTATTTTCGTGAGACACGAATTTGGTTGCGATACAGGGTTCTTTTTTTCATCTTGTTACATTTTAGGAGTTTTATAGCGCTTTACGGCTTGTTTGGACACGATACGCACGATTTTCGGCTTTTAGGGTTGTCCTTTTTGAAATTTTTTTATTCGACAATGGGAAGGAAAAAGCGGTATTCGTTTCAAAAAACAATCTGTAAGAAGCGGCATTTTTTTCTCATATTTGACATTTTTATTCGCTTAAAAGGTCGGAATGAGCTGGTTTCGTTTCGAGTGCCATAAAAGGTCTGTGTTTAGCTTCTGCAAGGTTTTTCAAAAAAATACTACCCGCAGGACAACGGACAAGGGCTGAGATTTTTGAAAACCCATCGGGCTTGACCTTGCAAGAAGCGTTAAGAACACAGAAATACCTTTGCACTCGAACAACGAACCGCCATTACGTGCTCTTAAGTGTTTAAAACAGGGAAAAATAGGTAAGTCTTAATGACGTATTTCTATTTGTGACAAACGAATACCCTTTTCCTTATTTGTTGAAGTCTTTTTCTTCTAATAGCTTTCTGTAAGGCAACAAAAAAATCCATCGACACATCTCTTTTTGAAATGTTATCAATGGATTTTAATTCTAAGAAGAAATTTGTTAGTTATCCTATCTTTAAATTCTTTTAATCGTTCGGCAGCAATTTCCATATCCTTGCTGATTTTTCTCATTGGTGATTTTAGCATAAATCTGGGTAGTTTTGATATTCTTATGTCCCATCATCTTACTAACACTTTCCAAGGGAACCCTTCTGTTAAGAACAGAGTACCAAAGGTATGGCGTGCCCAGTGAAAGGAGATAGGTTTTTCACTGAATGATGTTACAATCTTTCATCATCTTTTTGATCAGGAGGTTGCAATTAGCATTGGAGGGTGTAGGAAATAACGCCTCTGTACGAGTCGTACCCTCATACTTTTTCAATAATTTTTCTCGGCTATATCTAACAGACGAACATTGCAGGGCATATCAGATTTCTGACGACGTTTGATAAGCCATTTGTTACCGTCAAAGAACGATTGTAAGTGACTTTCTCTTGAGTTGTTTGATGTCAATATACGAAAAACCTGTAAAAGCAACTAAATACAAATAGGTCTCGTACTAATTCAACAGAAGCACTCTTTAGGGATGATATTGCAGAAGAGCTTTCTACTTCCTCTCTAAGCAAATAGCCTCTATCTTTCTCCTCCATAGAACTTATATAATTCTTAAAAGGGATTGCGATAGATGATGCCTTTGTCTATAGCTATTTCTACCATTTTACAAAGGGGCATCATATAAACCCATATTGTGTTGTGAGTAAGACTTTTATTAACTCTAAGGTAAAAGTCAAAAGTCGTTGATAAAGTCTTCTGTAAGCTCTTTTGAAAGAAATATCACTTCTGTGGTATTTGTACTGGATAAACTCGCTCAAATGAGTGTATACATTCTCGTATTTGTTGAGCGTACTGTAACTTCTAACACCTTTTTTTCTACCATCAAAGGGCAAAGTCCTCTTTAAACTTCTCATAGACTTTTTAGCAAGGAATCTTCCATTACTCCTATACCCAGGAAAGTAGCTTTTTAGCTTCTGAGCAGTAACCACTCCCTCGTACTTCATCAGTTCCTCATAATGAGTAACCATACGTGAGCGGATCTCTTCCAGCTTGCGGTTGAGTTGGGTAGCTTCCTCTGTTTTACCTGTTACTCTGCCGTACTTCAAATCCCATTTCTGTGGAAGGATTTCAAGTTTGGTACTAAACTGAGCTACTTGATTGTCAATGGTAACACGCCCCATAATAGCAACCTTACCGTTCTTCTTTGGGGCATTCTTTTTTTAAGGTAAAAACAATACCTTAAAGGTTGAGCGTTTTACTTTTTTTCATACTCTAATTTTTTTAATTTTGCGAAAGTACTTTTTTTATCAAGTTACTGTACAATATGAAAAAGGTGTAAAAACACTGAAATATAACCTATTAATAAAAATTATTTTTTTCAAGGTATTAGGTAACGATTTAGAAACCTAATTTTGAAAAAGCCTGTCCAAATCATCTAAGACTCTGTCTTCTCTTATCTTCCTATCAAAAATAATCCTCTTTGTATGAGCTAATTATATTATTTTTGTAGTTTTGCATTTTAAATTTATTTTTGTTGAAAAACGAAAAATAACAATTATTTTGTTATAATCACAATTTCATTATCGCGTTTCTTTTTCTTCTTGCCTTCTGGAGCATTTACATCTATTTTTATAGTGTGTGCGTCTATTTTTGAATAAAAGGATGTTTGCCTTTTTATTTTCTTTTTATTTTATTTTTCAAAAAACAAGGGTATTATAGAGTTCTATGTTGAACATCATTTGAGCAAGACGCTCTGCTTGTTCATCATCGTTTTTGGAGTCGAAAAACATTCATATCAATATGTAATTCTTACCTTCCCATTTAAAAGATGGTAATTGCAGTGGAGTGTTTTTCTGCTTTCCTTTGTCTAAAATAGTAGTGATAGAAGCGAACTGTTCAGGAGGAAAATGACTAAAACGAAGTTGAAATCCCACCTCTTTATCGTCTTTAAACAACCCTTTAATCATAGAGCGTTTGAGCAAAGTAGCCTCTTCTTCTGAGATAGAATCCTTTGCTACCTATATGAAAGTCATATACCGATTGCCATTCTTTAGGAAATTTAGGCATATTCACATTTTTCAGGCTATTTTCACCTTGTTTTGCTTTAGCTTCCATAGCGAGCATTTCGCTCATATCTAAAGTCATATCAGTGGAAATAGTACCATCATTATGAAAAGTAAACACATTGGTCACACTGCAAGACTGCAAGGTGATAAATGCTATTGCTATTAGAATAAATTTCTTCATTATGCTGTTTATAAAAAGAAAGTAGTAAATTAAGGCGCAAATGTACAAAAATAATTATGAATGACGAAAAATTTTTAGGAATTAGGATTTAGAAATTAGAAAATAATTGGCAAAATATCTGTATCTTTGCCCCTATTCAAACCGTTATGTTTCAATCTATAAAAAGAAGCCTTATTGCTACTGCGTGATATAGAGAGCACTTATCATTCTCTTTGCAATGCCATTACTATTAGTGGTAACCATTACACTATTGCAGGACGGAGCTTTTAAGAATATCAGTGAGCAGAAAACAGCCGTTTTGTTAGTGGATAACGATGGCGGCGAAATTGCCGATAATATCAGTAAGAGTTTAGAAGGAAGTGCTTTCCAAATGGTGAAAACGCTGGATGGAAAACCCTATAAGCGAAGCTTATGGCGCGTGAGCAGGTATTGAAAGGCAACTACTTGCTGGCTATTGTAATTCCCGCTGAACTCTCCTCTAGCTTTGCAAACCAAAGTGCAACAGAACGTAGAGACGATTATCAGCACTTTTTGCAGGCGAGACCGTAACGCCTACTGAAACGGCTTATACTACCAAAGAAATACGCCTTTATTTTTGACCCTACTTTGCAGACTTCATTTAAGGAGAGTGTGAAAAAGTGGCATTGACAAATTGCTATACCAAATAGAAAAATCAGTTTATTTATAAAGCCTTTGAGAGTCAGTTAGAGAATGGGGTAAGTTTACCAAAAACAGAAGCATTAGTGAGTTTTAGAGAAATCAATCCTAATATCGCCACAGCTGCTATCCCCAACGCCACCCAGCACAACGTACCCGCGTGGGGCTCTTTTTGCTATCTTCTTCATAACCATACCGCTATCGGCAAGTATTGTAAAGGAAAAAACACAAGCACAGGACTCCGACTCTTCACGAGTCCCCTACCCTACTGGGCATTACTCACCGCTAAAATCATTGTTTTTGATGATTAGCTTACTACAATCTCGCCTTGATGGTAGTAATGGGCGTGTTCGTATTTCCTTATTTAGGCTACCAACGTTGGACGTGGAGGTAAACTTTTACCCTTGTTGTTAGTCGCCATAGCCTCAGGGCTTTCAGCAATAGGGATTGGGGGTGCTCTAGGAACTTTGGCAAAAACTCAAGAACAATCAGCACCCTTGGGAGCTACCCTCACGGTGCTTTTTGCAGCCATTGGGGGCGGTGGATACCTCACCTTTGCAATGCCCCACATTATGCAATTGTTTCTAATATTTCCCCTATGAACTGGGGATTACAAGCCTTCTACGAGGTATTGCTAAGAGGAGGTTCTGTGAGTAGTTTGTTGCCTAAAATAGGCGCTTTACTGCTCTTTTTCATCACTTGTATTCTTATCTCTATTTATTATGACAAAGCCAAAAGAAACGTATAAACCTGCAAATTTATCTGAGAGCCTTTATTATTACGGTACGCTTTAGCGAAACCGATCCGCTTTGGTATTGTGTGGCACGGCAACTACATCAAATACTTTGAAGACGGACGAGAAGCCTTTTGGGAGAAAGTACGGTATTTCTTACCTTGATGTAGAGCGCGAAGGCTATGCAACTCCCTATTGTGAAGAGTGTATGCGAACACAAGAAGATGGTGCGCTATGGCGAACGCTTGCGTATTGAAACTCAATATATTCCCTCCAATGTAGCGAAACTCATCTTTCAGTATTTTATCTACAACGAAGTAATGAGTTGGTTTGTACGGGAGAAACTATACAAGTATTTACTTTCTAAAAAGATAATAGTTTATCACTGTACAAACCTAAGTTTTTTTGAAGAATGGGAGAAAAAGTGATAATTGACAATTGATGTCTTTACTTTTACTTTTTGTAGGAAAAATTAGCAAATGTCCCTAATGAAGAACTAAAAATTATTCAACAAATATAGTAAAATCATTAAAAAGATAACTTTTATGAATTTAGTGAGAAATTTTCACTTTTAAAAATAAAGTACTAAAAGAATTAAAATGAACGAATTTATTGAAAAAATTAGACTTTTACATAGAGTCTTACGATGTAGAAAAAAAGGCTTTTATGAAGAGGGAAAAGAATGGCGTAAAAAGGCTATCTTACCAAAGATGAGTTTATGCAAATTTGCTTGTGGAAATCGCGTCGTGCTAAAAAGATATGATTCCAACGATGCTACCCTTGTAGAGAAAAATCACTAGAGAAGCCTTTGCAGAAAGTGATGAGAAGAAAAATAGAGAAGCTCACAGAACTCAAAGGTGTAAGAATCTCCGGTCGCTTCTGCAATTTTAAGCGTAACAGATAGTGATAACTATCCCATTATTGATGAACGCTGTATGCAAGCTTTAAAGACTCTTTACAAAATTGAATGGAAAGTTATCACTTCTAATAGCTGGCTTAATTATTTAGATTTTCTGCGAAAACTTGCAAAAAGAACATAACAAAACAGCCCTGAGAAAATAGAAAAAGGGCTTTTTGCTTTCAATCGAATGGTATTAGATAAAGATTTAACAAATCTCTATTCTGAAAATAAAAACTTTGTCAAAATCCAAGGACTTTGACAAAGTGTATTGAAGTTAAAAGTGTTGTAATTATTATTTTTAAGTGTTTGACAATGAGCTTTCCAAAGGATTTAGCTGTTTTTGCAAAGCCCTCGCCTATACGTGATTCATTGCTAAAATTATTACCAAACTGATCACCTGAGCCTCAATAGAACGTCAACTGAAATAGTTCTTTATCTTTGTTTTGTGTTTCTACAAATTTCAAGACCATTGTTACTTTGGCAGCTTGTTTCATCACCCAAGCATCCCAACCTGGGTATATCCATTGTACATCCACAATGAGAGTATAAGGGCATCAGTAGCTCCTTCTTTAAATTCAATACCTTTAGATGATGTAATAGTCTTCTACCATAAGCTCTAAAAACTTGGGTTGCCAAATACCTTCTTTAGCATTTTCCCACCTTAAACCAAACATCGCCATTCCTTTATCTTTTGTTATTTAAATATTCGCGGCGTTCATCTACATATTCTTTTTCGGTAACATTGATCTTTCATTAGTCGCAAAATTATCGTATTTGAACTCTACATTTACGACTTTTTGATCTTTTAGGAAAGACAAATTACCTCTTTCTTCTTGAAAAATCTTGGGCTGTTACAGCTAAAGTAACACATAAAAATAAGATTGCTAATAGTGTCTTCATATATAATTAATTTAATGGTTTGCGTTTATCTACAAATTTCATCGGTTTGCGACTGCCTAACGGGTAGAGCTGCTGCTCAATGAGGGCTATATCGCAGAACTCAATCTTAGGGACTACCCTTAGTTTAGCGCGAAAATGGTTGCATATTTGTCTCGCGAAGAGCTTCAGTAGGAGTTTTTTTGTTCCTATTTTGATAAGAATTTCATCGGTGAAGATATCATTGGTATTGATTTCTATAATGTAATTCTCTATAGCCTCAAAAGCCTGTAAGCAAATCCATTAGGGGCTGGTGGGTAAAGAGTAGTTCCTTTGTATTTAATCATCTGCTGTTTGCGACCCAGTACAGGGCTCACTCGTGCCGTATGTCGCCCACACTTACAAGGAGTACGATGCATCGCTACTATATCGCCTGTACGAAAACGCAACAATGGCATACCTTCCACTCCTAAAGTAGTAATCGTGAGCTCTCCATCTCACCATCGGGTACGGGGGTGCCCTTCGTCGTCTAATACCTCAGTAATGATAAGCTCTGGGTGGTGATGCCCTCCGTTGGTACTCACACTCGGTGAAAGTAGTGCTCATCTCGGTAGAAGCATAAGTGGAGTAAAGTTGCAATCCTTGCCATTTTTCGGTAATCTTTTTGCTAAGAGTGTAGGGCTAAAATCTTGATTGCGCAACGCTTCTCCTATACACACTACTCCCTTTACAGAAGAAGCGCGATAGTCGATACCATTCTTCTCAGCATATTCTATCATTTTTAGCACAAAAAGAAGGCACTGCAATAAGGTATTTAGGTTCGTACAATCGGATAGAATCCCATTGCAATTCGGGTATTCCTGCTCCTACCCTAATGATGCTCGCTCCCATTTGGCGTATGCCTAAGAAATAAGCCAAACCTGCCATAAAACGGCGATCGATGGTAGTCATCAGTTGCACTACATCGCCCTTTTGAATGCCTGCACAAGCTAATGAGATAGCTTCGTTGTACGCCAAACGATCTAAATCCTTTGTCAGTAAGACCAAAAGTAACGGGCGTTCCCATAGTGCCTGAGGTGGAAGCATAGTCTACAATAGCACTTTTTAGGTACGCAGAGAAAAGCGTCGTTCTCGCGTTGCAAATCGTCTTTATGGGTTGTGGGTATTTTTTGTAAATCGGTAAGGGTGCGGATATCCTCTATACGGATATGGTGTTTACGGAAGAGATTTTCGATAAAAAGTTGATTTTTTTCGTTGAGATATTGCAATAGCTCTCGCAGTTTTTCTTCTTGAAAAGCTATAATCTCGGCTTCAGATTGGGTTTCTATGGCTGGAAGCAGTGCACTCATTATTTTTATTAATAAAAACTTTTGCCAAGCGTTCTATGCCTATGTGGCTCGCACCTTGGCAAAGTGTAAGTATCTTATTTAAAAAGTCGTTTTAAAGAATTTAAAAATCCTTTTTCTACCACATCGATACCGATACCGAAGTTGCTATCAGCCATAGTGTGATAATCTTCACGAATAGGCTCCAACTTATGTAGTGGCAATTCGATATTTGTGAGCGGATTGTACTCTACAATCACCTTACCAGAGTTTTTAGTGATGAACTTTTTGGGTTTTATGAGTGAAATACTCATTTTTAATATCACACCTTGTACGGTGTATTTTTTTCCTTAGTATCGATATTTTTCATCGGTTTTGAGTTCAATTTCATAACGCTCGCTATCGAAGTTGTGCCAGAAGCTCGCATCGCTGTGCTGGTGTTCACGAATGCTATTTTTCAACACTACCATCGTAGTACATCAAGAAACGACGACCTTCGCTATCAATGAAGTAAGGCTGCTCAATAGTTGCTTCGTACTTCACTACAAATTCATTTTTCCACCTTGTCATCCTTTACTATTTGCAAAGTAGCATCTTTGAAAAATCTCGCGGAAATCTTTGCCTTTGCGGTCATTTTACATAGTTGAGTGCGTAGAACAAAGAGTTGTTCCAGCTGTCCAAACGTTCGTTTTTATTGCTCGACTTGAAGTAACTACGCATAGAATTAGCGCGATTGTAACGATAAGTAGTAAGCAATTGAATTTTTACCTATATTGCCTTTTGGCTTCTAAGGTAATGCGTTCATCGATACAAAAATCATCGAAATAAGTAGGTTTACGCACTTGTAACTCTTGGTTAGGCAAGATTTCCATAAAGTGACAGAAAGAAATCACAGCGCTTTTCTCCAATCTACCAAATTCATTACGAGCCGTAGCGTCCACAAAGTACTCTTTTCCTTTTATAGTTGATTTTTCACTATCACGTGGTTGAACGAGAGCAATGAAGGGAGGTAGAACTGCATATAATAATCGGAATTGTAGTTCACCAATACCACTGAAGCCTCTACACCAAGATAGTTGAGTATAGATTTTAACAATACACATTTCGCTTTACAGTCACCTTGCTTATTTTGGTAAGTAAGTGCAGGCGCTTGAGGTTTGTGTCCGTTCATCTCATCGGCGTTGTACACGTAGTAGATATTGTTTTGCACAAACTCTATAGCGTATTGCAATTTCTCATCGAGGGTAGCCATACCATTGAGTTTCTCTACTAAATCAGGGGCAAAATCAGCGGGTTGCGCTTTGAATACCTTTTCGTAAAGCGGATAGATATAGTTAGACAAGTCTTTCCAAGTACTATCGGTAGCGAAATCTATAAAAGGGAAAAATTTCGCGGTTAGGGTCTACTGGGTTGATATAGTTTTCTTGTACTATTTCAAACGCCTCTCCTTGTGCTAAATACTTCACCCTGACTTGGGATTACGTTACCTTGCTCGTCGCGGAAGAACACATCTTTATAAGCTACGCGTTTGTTGCGATTGTTGATGAGCTTGAAGTGGTATTTGCCATACGCCCAATAAGTATCAGGGGTTACATATACGTACTCATAAAGTCACGGCGCAAGAACTCTTTTTCAGTAAACACTTTTTCTTTGGTGTCTTCCAAAATGAGGATATCGTCGAGGTGAAGGTCTTTGATTGAGAAGTTCAGCTTTTTAGAACTACTGATAATACCACGACCACTTTGTCCTTCGTTATCCAATACTTTTATAGTGGTATCGGCAGTTTTATCAATGAGCTGACCATTGCGATACACGCTAATACGATGGATAGTGAAGTACTCGTTTTCTTCGAGTACCATATCGTACATAGAGGCACGTTCCAAGTTTTCGGGTTGAGTGAGGGTGTAAGCCATCAACGTATAATCGGAAGTACTATTATTATCTACTTTGCTGTATTTATGTAAGAAATAGCAGTAGTCACGTCCCTCATCAGTTTGTTCACGAGAGAAATCAGTTTCTACTAAAAAGTTGTACCATTTCATTATCTGAAAGGGATTTAGCCCTAATCAGGTGCTTCTGAGAAGCTGTATAGTTCTTTTTCTTCTGTTTTGCACTTGTTTAGAGTTTTTAAATTAAGAGTTATGAAAGGCGCAAAGGTAATACTTTTTTTACTATTTAGCCAAAAAAACACTTACGCTTCTTTCATTCCTAAGCCGTTATTGATTGCATACGCCATATTTTCGATGATATGCTTATGTTTGGCTACAAACGGATTGGTGGTATCCCATACATAACCCGCTAATACAGCACAGATTTTTTCTTTTTACATCTTCATTACCTGGTTGATGGAAGAAAAGTGTTTGCAAATTACCTGTATACCACTCTTTTACGTAAGATGTGAACACATCGATACCACGTTGTATATAGTCGGTGTATTCTTTTTGCCAATCTACTTTTTCTCCCGCAAGTTCGCGTTTTACCAATTTAGCTGCCAACATACCTGATTCAGTTGCAAAAGCCACACCTGAGGAGAATACAGGGTCTAAGAACTCGGTGCTATTACCGGTGAGTACAAAGCCATTGCCAAAGAGTTTTTTTCACTGAACAAGAATAGCTTTGTATCTTGTTAGGCTCAAATAGAAAATCGGAATGCTGGAAGCGCTCTCTGTAAAAATCTGAGGTTACGATAGCCTTACGCAAAGCTTCAGCAGTATCACCAGAAGCCGATAGACTATTGATGTAGTGCGTAGGCCCCTACGACTCCTACACTGGTATTGCCATTAGAGAAAGGAATCACCCAGAGCCATACTTCTCTCTAAAATATCAAAAGAAATCAAAGTACCTTCTTCACCTACCGGGCACATTTTCTTCTTTGATATGCGTGAATATAGCAGAGTGGTCGTCTAATTTAGAAGGAGAATTCAAGTCTAACAAGCGAGGCAATACACGACCGTAGCCACTGGCATCTATTACGAATTTAGAGGTAATTTCACACCTCTCGATTCTTGTCTTTAACAGTAGTAACTTGATGATCATCAAAAAAACTGCACATATAGTAACTTCGGTTTCAAAGCTAAGAGGTACGCCTTTGCGAATAATTTCTTGAGCTAAAAACATTATCGAAATCGGCACGGGGCACTTGCCACGTCCAATCCCAACCTTTACCATACTTCTTACTGAAATCAAACTGACATACTTGTTCACCACGGATAAAACGGGCACCCCATTTTACTTCATACTTTTGGGCTTCCAAGGCAGGCAAAAGTCCTGCTTCATCAAAATGATCCATCACACGTGGAATAAGGCTCTCCCCTACTACCAAACGCGGAAATTTAGTTTTTTTCTACTACGCGTACTTTTTACGCTATTGTTGTGCAAATAGGGCAGCTGATACACAACCTGAAGGTCCTGCGCCTATTACCAATACATCAGTTACTTCTTTTTCATAAAAACTTTTTAGAGACAGGGGCAAATATAGTGATTTTTCTATTTAGCCAACAATTTTGCACTTTTTACCAAGCGCACAAATTCTTTTGCGATAGCCTTCTTCATCTTTGCCTATAGCACCATTAGCTAATTCTACTACTTGATCGTAAGTAGCTTGGGCTTTATTGCTATTACCACGCAGAAGGATACCAAACTCGGCTACACTGGCTGCAAAGCGAAAAATCTACAGAAGTTTCATTTAAAGATTTCTTAGCAAATAACAAAGGTTCAGTTACTTCTACACTTTTTGGCATCTTTTTACCTTAGGGTCTTTATAACGTATTTTTGAGGAATCCTAACTCATTGCCTTTACCTTTTTCGTTGAGTTCTTTTGTTTGATAACGGAGATTTTTGATCCACTTTACCTCCGATGGAATGAGTTCGTAGAGGGCTGTGACAGTATGCCCAGCACCTATTTCACCTGCATCTTTCTTATCATCAGTAAAATCCTCATTGGCAAGCATACGGTTTTCATAACCTATGAGCTTATACTCTTTTCACGTATTTAGGGTTGAACTCGATTTTGCAACTTCACATCTTTTGCTACGGCGAAAAGCGTACCGCTAAACTCGTTTACCAATACTTTTTAGCTTCGGTAAGATCATCGATATAAGCGTAGTTACCATTACCTTTATCGGCTATGGTTTCGGCCATATCATCGCGATAATTACCCATACCAAAGCCTAAAAACTGACATATAAATACCACTTTCTCGTTGTTTTTCAATGAATTTTTCTAACTCTCTGGATTACTAATCCCCACATTGAAATCGCCATCGGTAGCTAAAATAATACGGTTATTACCATTTTTAATGAAGTTTTTGAGCTTCTTTGTAAGCTAACTGAATACCACTACTACCTGAGGTAGAACCACTTGCATAGAGAGTTTATCAAGTACTTTTTTTCTATTTTTGTCTCTCTTTTACAGGAGTAGACGAAAGGGCTACTTTTTGTACCGCTGGCATAAGTTACAATCGCCACTCGGTCAGTAGGTTTTGAGCTGAGTAAGCAAGAGTTTGAAAGAAGATTTTAGCAAAGGGAGCTTGTTAGGGCTCATCCATTGATCCCGACACATCAATCAGGAAGACAATATTAGAAGGGGGTGCTTGAGCCAAATCGAGTTTTTAGCTTGCAAAACCGATGCGTAATAGCAAATGTTCAGGATTCCAAGGTGTAGGAGCTAATTCGGGGTCACGCGCAAAGGAGAAGTAGCCTCCTTAGTAGGTGCAGGATAGTCGTAATCGAAGTAGTTTATCATCTCCTCTATGCGAATGGCATCTTTAGGAGGTAACTGACCGTAACCCAACATACGACGCAAATTAGCATACGAAGCGCGATCAACATCGGCAGAGAAAGTGGTAACGGGTTGTTGCGCTACTGCTACAAATGGATTTTCAGAAATCTCTTTTGTAGGTTTCATTACTACGCGGTTGCTGTTGAGAAGGTTCTTCAGAATTGGCAATTTCCATTTCTTCTACTACAGCATCATACGCAGGTGGTGGGGGTGGCGGAGGTGGTGTTTCAGGCGAAGCCATTTTGTTCGCTGTAAGTTCTTCCACTGTTGTAGCAGGTGCAGGAGGTGGAAGCTGGTTAGCTGAATTGCTTGAATTTCGGTGACCTTCAGGGGTTACCACAAGCCGCTAATAACAAAGCTGATAACAGCATTAAAGATACATTTGTTTTCATAGGGTAATACATTAAAAATCTTACCCTTATAAAAGTCAAATGTTATGCCAAACTAAGCTTCTTCGTTGTGAATAAATCGCTTTTTAGCATAGAGTTCCTCATCAGTTTCTTGATGGGCATCATCGGGCACACAACAATCTACAGGGCATACCGCAGCACATTGAGGGTTCATCGTGGAAACCTATACACTCGGTGCATTTATCGGCAATGATAAAATAAATATCATCGCTGATAGCTTGTTGAGGCTCATCGGCATCTACTTCCAATCCGCTGGGCAATACTACTCGTCCTTTTTAGGGCTGTACCATCGCTATAGCGCCAATCATCGGCACCTTCATAGATAGCGTTGTTAGGACATTCGGGTTCGCAAGCCCCGCAGTTGATACAATCATCTGTTATTATTATAGCCATTTTTAGTCGTTAGTGATTATAGTGTTAGAGGTTGGGAGGTAGGAAAGGGCACAAAGATAATACTTTTTGTTAATTTGCTACTTTTTGAATTTTGGTTGTACATCAAAACCACAAGTCAACAAAGAGTTTTCGTGCGTGCTAAACATTCGCGCAAACGAGTTTTTAAATCCATTGTAGGCTGTAACATCTTGGGCATTGAAACCTATGGCTTGCATGTTATGACGTTTAGCTAAAAAGGGCGCGCTCATTGTGAAAAACGCTGTGAGATGACAATAAATGTATCATAGCCAAATACTTCTTTGGCTCGCACTACTGAGTCTAAGGTTCTGAAACCCGCATAGTCTAAGACAATACGTTCTTCGGGGATTCCTCTTGCCATTAAGGCTTGTTTCATTTCTTCGGGTTCGTTGTAGTCATTTCTATGATTGTCGCCACTGACCAAAAATATATTCAATTTTTCCCTGCCTCATATAGCTGTACGGCAGCCTCTATTCTATAAAGAAAATACTTGTTGGGCGCCCCACTTTTTAAATAAGGATTAGTTCCTAAAAGTAAACCCTACTTTTATGTACAGGCACCTCAGCAACTTGAGTGTACAACAAGTTTTTAGTCTCTTTAGTTACCTGCACGTTACAAGCGATGATTACTAAGAGCAACCACAGTGATAGTAGGACTGTAACTTTCCAGAAACGTTTGGTTTTTTTAAGGGTTTTAGAAAAGATTTTATTTTTGTTCATTTTGTTTAATATAAGAGGTAAAAATAATTGTAATAAAGCCCCTGACTCACTTACTCAGCAATTGCCGACAATCCCAAAGGGGGACAATCTGTAAAAGGCGATTTTATTGTAATTCTCAATTTACTTTATTAGTTGTTTTTAGGGTATATTACTTCATTTTCTCTTTGTCGTAACTTTTTAAATTCTGTCGAGTAATAAAAAGCTACTATTTTTTGCTACTGATAGTTGATTATTTTTTTAGCGATGAGATAAATATCATAACGATGATATCCTCCTGAAGTCCAAGTATAATTGCCAAAAGTAAGTTTTAAGAGCGTTTCACTTTTTCTTTTTCATATATCAGTTTTTTTCAGGATACATAGTCTCTGTGCCAAACTCTATAAACGCAGTGTCAATGACAATAGATTGCTCATTCAATTGAATTTTTACATTTCTCAAGTTCTCTAAATTCTTTGTTAAAGCAGGTGTTAGTTTACATTTGGGCTCATCAAAGTATAATGAAGGAGTTTCTGAATAAACTGCTATTTTAAGTGTATCTTTCTGCAACTTCCTTTTCGGTAAACAGAAATACAGCATAATATTTCTTTTCATCTTCTGAATAGTGATATCCTTTTTCATTAGGGAATAAAAAAACAGTGCAATAATCTAACTTGCTTTTTACAGTTTGAGCTTGACTATAGAAAGTTATAGAGAAAAATATGATTAATAAGAATTGTTTCATTGTATTGAAATTTTCATTTGAGGTGTAAAACCTTCAGAGTGTGTCAAAAAGTTCTATTAGTGTGGGCATTTGCAAAACGCTCCCTACACAACATACTCTAAGAGCAATTGATTATCAGCACAATAAAATTTACCAAAGGAGCAATCCACACGGACGATTGAGAACTTTTGGCAAAGTGTAGCGACACAAAATGTAAACAACTTAGCCAAAAATTTGCAATACTATCCTTTTTGCTAAATAAAAAAACTGCTCGTGTGGCTCACACTTATTTACCTGCAAAGGCTTTGACATCATCTTCTGAGATTTCCTTACCTCCCTAAGATAATGAGTCGCTCTACTACATTGCGCAATTCGCGAATATTACCTGTCCAATCTTGCTTTTGGAGAAGTTCTACCGCTTTTTGCTAAATTTCTTGGGACTAATACCTTGTTCTTCGGCTATTTTTACTGAAAAATAATCGATGAGTAGAGGAATATCATCTCTTCTTTCATTGAGTGAAGGCACACGAATAAGAATTACTGCCAAACGATGGTACAAATCCTCGCGAAAACGACCTTCAGCTATTTCTTTTTCAAATCTTTATTGGTTGCGGCTATCACTCGTACATCTACATTGATATCTTTATCGCTACCTACACGGGTAATCTTATTTTTCTTGCAAAGCACGCAATACTTTGGCTTGTGCAGAGAGGCTCATATCACCTATCTCGTCCAAGAAAAATTGTACCATTATTAGCGGCTTCAAACTTACCTGCACGATCTTTAACTGCTGAAGTAAATGCCCCTTTGATATGCCCAAAGAGTTCACTTTCTATCAGTTCTGAAGGGATAGCTGCACAGTTCACCTCTATCATAGGGGGCTTCACTGCGCTCACTCTGGTAGTGGATAGCGTGAGCTACCAACTCTTTACCTGTACCATTAGAACCCGTGATGAGCACACGAGCTTCAGTAGGCGCTACTTTTTTTCTATCATCTGACGGATTTGTTGCAAAGGAGCACTTTCTCCTATCATCTCATAGCTCTTGCTCACCTTCTTTTTGAGGTGTTTATTCTCTGCTACTAACTTCTTCTTATCGAGAGCATTGCGTACTGTATTGAGCAAGCGGTTTTAAATCAGGGTGGTTTTGAGATATAGTCGTAAGCCCCAAGACGCATTGCATTTACAGCTGTCTCAAGGTCGCCGTGACCAGAAATCATTACAAAAGGGATTTCAGGTTTCACCTTTTTAATCTCGGTGAGTACCTCCATACCGTCCATTTTAGGCATTTTGATGTCGCAAAGCACCAAATCGTAGTCCTCTTTTTGAGTTTTTCTACACCTTCGATGCCATCAACCGCCTCCTCTACTTCGTACTCTTTTGCTTTCTTCTACTAATATTTTTGCTGAGCACACGGCGAATAGCCGATTCGTCTTCTATGATAAGTATTTTTTTGCCATAATTCTAATTTGCCAATTTGGTGCGAGTCGCACGGGCGATTAATTTGCCAATTTATGTGGCAAAGATAATAAAAATAAAAACTCTTGACATTTTGCCAAGAGTTTTTTTCGCGTGTGTTTATGAAAAAGTGTATTTATTAGTTTTTGAATGTAGGTTTGAACTTTGACTGATATACTTGGAACTCTTGTTGGTTAGTAATGCTTTTATGTTCGTCATTTTTGAACATTTTTCAAGTAGAGTTCTAATTGGGTAGGTGACATATAACCAGTGATACCTGTAATCAAATCGTTTTTCTCATCTAAGAACACCATTGTAGGGTATGCTTGCACTTGCAAGTAATTAGTGAGCGGGTGGAGTGAGTTGCGCGATTGAGCTCTTGCAGGATCATAATCCTTATTCTCAAACTTTTTGACCTTTGTAATTTACTACTTCGTTACCTTCACCATTGAATTTCACAGCGTAGTAGTTATCATTTACATAGTTCACTAAGTCTTTGTTCTTAAAGGTGTTATTAGCTAACATTTTGCAAGGACCACACCAATTAGTGTATACATCTATAAATATTTTTTTAGGTTTTTTCTTTTGAGCAGCAATAGCTTGATCAAAAGTCATCCATTTAATTTCCTGAGCTTGAAGGGTAGCAGTTGTTGCTAAAACAAAAAGCTACAATAGCGATGAGTTTTTTTGTCATAGTTGATAAAAAGTTTGAAATTATTTTCGTGTTTACAGATTTTTCAAAAACCAGTGCCAAAATGTATGTTCATCAGCGGGGGTGAGGAACTGCATTGCAATAGGCAAATAGTATAAGTTTTGCAAATGAGGTTGCAAGCGCACATAGTCTTTTTCGGTAGTGAGAATACACTTGTCTTGCAATTGCTGTATTTCTTCTGAACTAAAATGGTGATGATCAGGGGAAGTTTAAGTGCTGAAAATCTGCTCCTTGTTCTTTTAAATACACTAATAGAGGTTGCGGATTAGCAATACCTGTTACCAGCGTAAAAGGTTTTTGATAAAGTTTGACAAAGAGATAGCTTCATCTTGTTTGAACACTTGTTCATCATAAGCTATAGTAGCAAAAACTATAGGGCAATGAGCCTTTTTGTAACTGTTTTTCAATAAGAGAACGTTCACTTTGAGACAAGGAAGTAGGACATTTGGTTACTACCACTATATCAGCTTGTTGCACTCGACTTACTACATCACGGAGTTGCCCCATTGGCAGTAGCCAATCGTTAGTAAATAACTGTTTATAAGCTGTAAGTACTATATTGATTTTTGCTTTTACGGGACGATGTTGGAAAGCATCATCTAAAATGATTACTTCGGGAGGCTCTGGTAGCGCAAGCATCTGCTCTATTCCTTCGACCCTATTACCACATACAGCTAATATAATATTATCTTTAAATTTCTTCCAGAACTGAAAAGGTTCATCGCCCTAAATCGTATACTGTACTATTTCCAGTAGCTAGTACAAAACCTTTAGATTTGCGTTTATACCCTCTGCTCAACACCCCTACTCTACACTTAGTAATCCACTGCCTGATAAGATATTCTACCATTGGACTCTTGCCTGTCCCTCCTACCGCTACATTGCCCACGCAAATAGTAGGCACCACAAAAAGTATGTACTTTAAAAATACCAACGTTATAGCACCAGTGTCGCAATCGAACGATAAGACCATAGAGCAGCGCAAAGGGGAATAGCAAAGGACGAATGACGAATGACGAACGACGCATTATTAAGTTGTTAATTCTCAATTATTAATTATTTATAGTGCCTAAATATTCCTGAATCGGTAGCAGTCCAGAGGGCATATTTTTGTCCAGCAGCGCAAAGTCCATAGTCTGCCCAAGTGTTGCAGGTATAGAGAAAGTTGTAAGTACTTTTAGCTTCGTAGAAAGCATCGGTAGTGCCATAAACGGCATTGGTAGGAATAGGAATGTATTTACCTTGTGCATCTTTGTCAAACTGCTGGTCGATATAGCTTACCAAGCGCTTGTATTGTGTAGCTGTAAGACTTAGTTGTGCTACTTTTTCATATCCTTCGGTACCTCCTAAATAGGTGGTGTGCATAGCTGAATCACTCATCCAAAAAGCAGCTTTTACTGCTGTAGAGAACTTTAAATCAGCCCAAGTAGGGGTATTGAGGTAAAAACCCTTTGTCACCCCAACCAAAAAGCTAACCAATCACCTCTCATCTTTCCTTTTAGTATCATCAGGGGAAACTTTGGTTGTCCAATTGATATATTCATTTTTCAGTAGGTAGCACCAAATCGGTGTGCATTCCATTAGAAAAGAAGGTAGATGGTAATAGTTTTTGGGGCTCTGTTGTTTTTCTGCTGCAATGGGAATTAATGGCAACAGTAAGCATAGTAACACATAAAAGTGTTACAAAAAGCTACTACAAAAAGTAGAGTTTTTAAAAAGTATTTAAAAAGTTTTTATCATAGAGAGCTTCCAAAAGTTGTAGTTTTTATTTTAACGTGAGTTCGACGTAAGTAATTATTTAACAATCAGCAAAAATATTTTTAATCTCCCACGATTTTTCACCTGACGGTGAATTATTTTTGTAAATAAATTGTGATATAGTGCTGTAAATCAACATTCTGTTATATCTAACTCACGTTATTTTTATGACAAATTTCTTGGATTACTTCATCAATGTCACTGTATTGAAAAATCAACAAACTTTTTAATTTTATCACCATTATAAGTGGTTACTAATCCAAGAGCATCGGCTGTTTGGAGAGTGAGGGTTCGTTTTTAATACCCAAAAAAACTCAAAAAGCCATCTAAACGTGCGAAACGGCGCAATGCTTTATGAGAAATCTTTTTAGTAGGAGCTTTCACTCCCAATCCTTTGGCTATCTTTTTCAAAAACTGATTGATAAGTAAGGTTAGCTGTATTCAGCACAAAAGCGTTCTCCCGTAACTTCGGAGAATTGTAAAGCAATCATTGCACGTACTACATCATCTACCGCCACAAATCCTGTACCTCCTGTGGGGTAATATTTTAGTCCGTTAACTACTTTTTAAATAATAAGCCAGAGCCTTGTTCGTAGAAATCAGCCCCCAATACCACTGAAGGATTTACAATAACCACTGGCAATCCTTCTTGAGAACCGCGCCATACTTCCATCTCACCGCCGTTTTTACTGATAGCATAATCGGTATTATTTTCCTCATTATTCCAATCGTTTTCCTCGTCAATAGGCGTGTGAGGCAAGGCAGAAAAGGGTAGCTACAGAACTCACATAACAGAGTTTTTACCTTAAAAATCAATAGACAAGTTTACGATATTAGCCGTTCCTCTACATTCACTTTGAGGAGTTGAGCAAAAATCTTTAGGTTGGAAAGAGATAAAAGCCAGCACAGTGAAAAACAAAAAGTAACATTCGCAAATGCTTGTTCAAGCGCTGGAATGTTACTTATATCGGTTTGTACTCACTCAATAGAGCGGAATTGTTCCGCTCCATTGGGGATTTTTGTATAAAAAGTTGTTCGACTTTCTCTAACGAATGGACACTGCGATAGATAGCCCTTACTTTATGCGCCTTGTTTTGAGTAAGGTAAAAAAAGCAAGCGGCTGCCAATCAGCCCTGTTCCGCCAGTTACTAAAAATCATTATTTTTCGTCTAAAGGAATACGTTCGTCGATAAGTTTAAGAGCTATAGGCGAATCGTTCTCGTTGTAGAATTCGAAGAGGTCGAGGATAGAGTGTACCAAACGTTCTTCTTCTAACTGTTCTTGAACGAACCATTGCAAGAAGTTTTCGGAAGCGTAATCATCTACTTGACGTGCTTTTTTTGAAGATAGCGAAGATAGATTGAGTTACTTTGATTTCGTGTTCCAAAGTTTTTTTCATAAACTTCTTTAAGTGAATCAAATTCTTGTTGTACCCTCACCTACTTTAGGAGCAAAAAGCACGTGCGCCATTTTCGTTGAGGAAGCGGAAGATTTTCATCATGTGGATCTCTTTCTTCTACAGCGTGGTCATAAAAAGAACTCGGCACTGCGAGAGTAGCCATTATATTCAGCCCAAGAAGCCATAGCTAAGTGAGAGAGCTTGCTTCAGCTTCTTTACTTACTTGTTCATTCAATAGGTCGATGATTTCGGGGTGCAAACTAGTTTGCGATCTGGTGTACTTGTGTTTTGTCATTTTAATAAATTGTTTTTAAGTTTTTAGTGGGCGCAAAGATAGTAATTATTTGCTAAATACGGACAAAAGAGTTGTAATTTAGACGTGTTCTTCCAAATATGCCTTTCGCACTTTTTTTGAAGAGTTCCGATGAATACACGAAATCGGTAACGGCTTCATTGTCTGTACGGAAAAATAGTATCTTTAGAACCTTCCCACTCTTTGTATCCATTTTTCAAGAAAAACAATCTTAGCCCCTATTTCCATTACGGAGTTCATATCGTGAGTATTGATTACAGTAGTGATATTGAACTCTTGGGTAATTTCCTGAATAAGGTTATCTATTACGATAGAAGTTTTTGGATCGAGACCTGAGTTAGGTTCGTCGCAGAACAAGTAGTTAGGATTATTTACAATTGCACGAGCAATAGCCACCCGTTTTTTTGCATACCTCCAGAAATTTCGGAAGGCAATTTGTTTTCGGCATTTACCAAATTCACCCCTGCTGAGCACTATATCAGCGCGTTCACGGATTTCATCAGCTGATTTTTGGGAAAACATCTTCAAAGGAAACATCACATTTTCGAGCACCGTCATCGAGTCGAACAAGGCACTACCTTGAAATACCATTCCCATTTTTTTGGCGGAGGGCTACTTGTTCTTTGCGTTTCATATCGGCGTATTTTTACACCATCGTAGATGATGTCGCCAGCATCGGGGGTAAAGAGTCCTAAGAGTGATTTGAGGAATACTGTTTTTTTCCTGAACCACTTTTGCCCAATAATAAGGTTTGTTTTTGCCTTTCTCGAATGTAGTAGAAATGCCTTTCAGCACTTCAGTTCCATTGAAAGATTTATGTAAATTTTCTACTTGTATCATAGTTCAGCTGAGGCTACCACAGCCTCTTTATTTATCTTTTTTTCACCAAACCTTGTAGTACTTTACCAGGGTCTACTTCAATAAATTCGGTAGCGCCATCAGCAATCATTTGTTGTACGCTTTGTGTCCATTTCACAGGAGCGGTAAGTTGCTTGATAAGGTTGGTTTTGATAGCATTTTCATCGCTTACGGCTGTAGTGGTTACATTTTTGATAAACAGGGCATAACGGCTTGTGGAATGTTGTTTGCTCAATTGCTGCAGCTAATTCTTCTTCAGCAGGTTTCATCAGTACTGAGTGGAATGCACCACCTACGGGAAGAACAAGAGCGCGTTTAGCGCCTGCTTCTTTCATCTTTTCGCAAGCTGCCTCTACAGCTTTGAGTTCACCTGAAATCACCAACTGACCTGGGCAATTATAGTTGGCAGGAGTTACAATCCCATCGATTGTAGCACAAAGTTCTTCCACTTTAGCATCCTCTAAGCCTAATACGGCAGCCATTGTACCAGGTTGTAATTCACAAGCCTTTTGCATAGCAGCAGCACGTTTGGCAACTAATTGCAAACCATCTTCAAATGAGAGAGTTCTATTGGCTACTAAAAGCAGAAAAATTCACCTAACGAATGTCCTGCAACCATTTGAGGAGCAAAAATTTTTACCGAGCACCTTACTAAGGATTACTGAGTGCAAAAAGATTGCAGGCTGGGTAACTTTAGTTTGCTTAAGGTCTTCATCGGTACCAGTAAACATTATATCGGTAATAGAGAATCCAAGAATGCCATTAGCCGCTTCAAAAAAGCGCTTTAGCTTCGGCAGATTTTTTTCATATAAGTCAAGCCCCATACCTACAAATTGGGCTCCTTGACCAGGGAAGATGTATGATTTCATTTATTTTATTTTTTTATAAGATTGAAAGTACAAAGATATTACTTTTTCTATAAGAATGCCAAATATTTGCGCCAAAAATATCTTTAGCGACTTCTTCTTTAGTTTTTTTAAAGGAAAAACTGATTTGTGTTTCTTTAGTAATAAAAGTAACTTTTATTAGTATCGGTACCAAAAACCTGCTCCTGCATCGCGCAACGAATTGAGCACAATACCATTTAAGTTCTTTTTCTCCAATTTGGTTTGGGCATTAGCCACCTCATTTTCAGTTTCTAAAGCAAAGCCTATAAGCGTTTGAGTAGTTTTGATTTTACCCAAAGAAGCTAATATATCGACGGTAGGAACTAAGGTTAGACTGAGATTACCGCCTTTCTTTTTTTAATTTTTTTCGGGGCTACAGTTTCAGGAGTATAGTCGGCTACAGCTGCGGCGAGGATAGCGATATCACAAGTAGGGGAATTCGTTTACAGCAGCTTCATACATCTGTTGAGCACTTACCACACGATGTAAATGAATTTGTGAGTGAATATTTTTTTCGGAAGATGAGTCCTAATACTAAATGTACTTCAGCACCTTGTCGTACAGCTTCATTAGCAAGAGCAATTCCCATTTTGCCAGAGGAGAAGTTTCCTATAAATCGCACGGGGTCGATAGCCTCGTAAGTAGGGACCTGCTGTGATAAGTATTTTTACCTTTAAGAGGAAGATTTTCGGTGATTGTATTTTTCTATAAAGAGCACTATATCTTCAGGTTCAGCCATACGTCCTTGTCCCTACAAGTCCGCTAGCGAGTTCGCCATAAGTTGCGGGAATAATATGATTGCCATAGGATGCTAATTTTGCTAAATTCTCGGTAACCGTGGGGTGGGCATACATATCCAAATCCATTGCGGGAGCTATGAATACGGGTGCTTTAGCGGAAAAATAAGTAGCTAACAGCAGATTGTCGCATACACCGTGAGCCATTTTAGCAATGGTATTTGCAGTAGCAGGCGCAATGAGCATTGCATCAGCCCATAAAGCTAACTCTACGTGACTATGCCAATCACCCTCAGGAGATGAAAAGCTCGCGAGCACAGGATTTTTGGAAACTGTACTGAGAGTAAGAGGTGTTACGAACTCCTTTGCATTTTCAGTAAGGATAACCTTTACATTGTGTCCTTTTTTAGTGAGCAAACGCACCAATTGAGGCGTTTTGTAGGCGGCAATTCCTGCTGTAATACCAAGTACTATATTCATAATTAAACAGATTGAAAAAGGCTTTTAAACGGCAAGCGATAGCTTACTACTTAAAAGCCTAACAAACAATTTATAAATACCCATTTTTATTCGGTTTCACGATAGTATACCTTACCATCTAACCATTCTTTTTACAGCAATAGCTTGAGGTTTAGGCAAACGCTCGTAGAAACGAGATACTTCTATTTGCTCTTTGTTCTCAAAGATTTCCTCTAAACTGTCGTTATTAGTAGCAAAAGCCTCTAACTTTTCTACCAATTCTTTTTTAATTTCGGCGTTTATTTGATTAGCACGTTTGGCAATAATAGAGATCGCCTCGTAAATATTACCAGTAGGTGCTTCTATAGCCGATTTGTTGTAAGTAACCGTAGAGGTAGGAGCATCTATTTTTAAAAATCCATAATGTAATTATTTTTTTGTGATGTAAAACTTTTTTAGTGATGTATTAATTTTAACGAGCATATTCTCAGCTTCCTTTTTGAATTTGCTTTCAGGGTAAGCGCGCAACAAGTTGTCATAGGCTTCTTTTAGCTGTATTGAGGCGTTCTTCTTTTTGCTTTCTACACTATTGATCGCCCACTCATAGGCTGAGTGCAAACGGGTGTACAAGGCTTCTTCTCTGAAAGGACTTCCAGGGTTATTGGTCAAGAAATTATCTAATCGATTTCATCGCTGCCTGATAGTCGCGTATTTTTATCGTATTGCTTAGCAATTTCAAAATCTTTCTTTTCTAAAACGCGTTACCAAATCTAAGGTAAGCTCATTAGCCTCTTTGGTATACTCACTATTAGGGTATCTATCCAAAAAGTACTGCAATTTTTTTCGAGCGCCTGATAAGTATAGGTTTGATCTACACTATATTTAGGTGTTTCTAAGTAAAAGCGATTTAGCTTCTAAAAAGGAGGCTTCGGTAGCTTTTTTTCACTACGAGGGTACAGCTTCTGCAAACGTTCAAACTGATAGGAAGCTAAACTGTACTGCTTGAGTTGATAACAAGCGTCACCATACATATAGTAGATGCGTTCCCCTTGAGGTTTTCCTGCATATTCTGAGGCTATTTGTTCAAAAAAGGCGATTTGCTTTTTATATTTTTAGCCTTATAGAGCTTTTCGGCTTCTATGTATTTCACGCTCCCATCTGTAGATTTCAGAGCTTTTTGGTACTCACCACAAGAGGCAAAAAGCACACCGAGCAGACCGATGATGATATATTTTTCATTAACATTCGGCAAAAGTAAAAAGTTTTTCTGATATAACAAAATTATGTGAGCATTCCGCCATCTACATTGAGCACTTGCCCAGTGATATAAGCCGACATATCGGAGGCTAAAAAAACACGCAAGCATTGGCTACATCTTCAGGCTGTCCGCCACGTTTAAGAGGAATAGCATCACGCCATCCTTGTACTACTTTTTTTCATCGAGTACAGCAGTCATTTCGGTTTCGATAAATCCTGGTGCAATAGCATTACAACGGATGTTACGAGACCCCAATTCTAAAGCTATAGATTTAGTAAAAACCGATGATTCCCGCTTTAGAGGCTGCATAGTTAGACTGACCAGCATTACCTTTTACCCCTACCACGCTACTCATATTGATAATAGAGCCTTTGCGCTGTTTGAGCATCACACGTTGTACTGCTTTGGTCATATTAAACACTGATTTGAGGTTTACTTCAATTACTTTATCGAAATCCTCTTCGCTGATACGCATTAGCAAGTTATCTTTAGTGATACCAGCGTTGTTTTACAAGGATATCAACAGTGCCAAACTCGGCAACTACAGCATCAACAAACTCTTGAGATTGAGCAAAGTTAGAGGCATCACTTTGGTAGCCTTTCACTTTTACGCCTTGTGCGGCTAATTCTTTTTCTAGAGCTTTTGCAGCATCTACCGATGAACTATACGAAAAAGCAATATTCGCTCCGTGAGCGGCAAACACTTCGGCTATACCACGACCGATACCACGACTAGCACCAGTGATAATAGCTGTTTTTTTCCTTCTAATAATTTCATATTATAATTGTTAATTATGAATTGTTAATTATCTTTAACCTCCTACACGTTTTTACTTTAAATCCTTTTTCTTTAAGGAGTTGCATAATAGTGTCGTGGTAATCACCTTGTATGAGAATCGTATCATCTTTTATTGTTCCGCCCACTCCAAGGTATGTTTTTAGTTCTTTAGCTAATATTTTTGAAATCGCTATCGGCTCCATTATAACCTTCGATTACTGTTACAGGTTTGCCTTTGCGCTTCTCGTATTTACAAAGTAGAGGTTCATCTTGCAACCATATAGTAGATGGTGTTTCTTGAGGTACTTCTCTTCTATATGGTCGGGGAAAAAGATTTTTAAGTTGGTCTCTTAAGTCCATACTTATTTTTACTTTTGGTATAGTTGACAATCAATTTTACATCTTTAATCACTACTCCTAAAGGGGTAGCAAGGGCTGTATTGGCAATTTTGCCTTCACCACTTGCACTTTTATAACTACCTGCTGCAGTTTGCTTTTATATTAGACCCTATAGCAATTGCTAAAGGTACATTCGCACCATTATTAGTTACCATATTAAGAATATGGTTAGTAATCCTAGTTGGTAATATTTACCTACCCCATTTTCTTTTTGTAATTTTCCCTAAATGCACCAAGTGTGAATAGGCAGAAGTAGTGTTGTTAGCGGTAGGGTCGTACTGATAATCGGCTAACACAGCCCCCGTTTGAGCATTATAGATATAAAGGCGCTCAGGAGTTTTTGCTATAAGTCACGCTTTCATCTACATAAAAGAACAAACTTGCATCAGTTACTAACCATTTTTCAGATTTGATACGAGCAATATCGGTATCTGAAATGGTAATAGAAGCAGTTTGCCCTAAAGCGCCACTCAAATAAGTTTTTATTAGTATCCGTAAGACTTTCGCCTGCATTGTTGGAAAAAGGTTTACAGCAATACCATTGAGAGGCAAATCATAACGGCTGTACTGAGTTTTTAGTAGCTGTGCTACCACTTACATAAGCGGTATAACTATACTCAACTGTATTTTGGCATTTGCCATATTGAGGAGCATCATCACATCTTTAGAGAAGTTAGAGGTACTGACTTGTATTCCTTTTAAAATACTTTTTAAAGTCGGTAACACTTGCTAATTCACTACTACCTTCTTTGTCTAATATTTTAGATTGAAAGAAAGAAGTACTAAGAGGAATACGCAAACCAGGGGCTAAGACATCGTGTACAGTTTTAGATTCATCGGCAGTAGTTTGGGGATCATCAAACTGGAAACGAGCGATTGCCTTATTACTAATAGTTGTAGCTGAAGTAGTAGCTGAAACTATTGAGCTACCTAAGTTTGTGAGTATATCAGTATTATTAGAATAATAGACTTTTGATTTTAGGTCGGTACCTATATCGCTGAGGAAGTAGTTAGTTTCTTTCACTTCTACACTAAAAAGAAGCACTTTTTGTCGCCATAAATAGAATCTAACTGATATTCAACATCTTGGCTATATACAGCATTATTACTTGAGCTATTAGGGTTAAAGAAAGGGATATACAAATAAGCATTAGTTACTTTCTCGTTTTCGGGTTTATTTTTCACTATTCTCTACAGCTTGAGTTTTACTACCAAAAGTAGGATTAGCAGTTGAGAGTCCCACTTGTGCTACTATAGTAGCAGATTTACTACAAAGGGAGCTTGAGTATATTTACCGAGCAAATATCCTTCTAAACCATTAGTTTGCACAGCAGTTTGTTTAATTTGACTTACCGAAATAGTAGCGGTAAAGACATTAGTTTCGTAGTTAGGATTTTTGAGTAGAGCTCCATCTATTTCATTGAAATCATCGGAGGAACAGGCCGTGAAAATTGTTAGTATAGTAACAAAAAGTAATTTATAAGTGTTATTCATCAGTTTATTCTTATTTTTTAATATTTTAGTATAAAAATCACGATAAACATCTTGAAAAAGTTTCTTTATCGCTATTGTAAATCACTGGTTTTCTTAAATTTTTTTAAGGTATGTTTTAAAATCATCAGGCATATCTTCACTTACTACGATCACGCCATCGGAATGCTTTAATAGCGATACGCATCAAGTTGTAATAAGTAGGGTTTTTGAGAGGATCAATTGTTTTTACTAATGCCATCAAAAGCTACTTTGTTGATAAGTGAGGCATCGAGAGCACCTTCATAATCACTATCAAACACAGAGGTAATAATTTTGCTTTCGGAAAAAGATAGGTTCATCTTTATAGTAAGTACGCAAGTAAAGTGGCAACAAAGCAGAAACCCAACCGTGTATATGGATAATATCGGGTAACCAATTGAGTTTTTTTCACTGTTTCTACAATGCCTTTTTGCAAAGAAAATACAGCGCTCATCGTTATCTGGATACATATTATTTTTGCTCATCAAAGAGTGTGCCAGTGCGTGCGAAATACTCATCATTATCAATAAAAATACACTTGTATGCGTTCCTTGGGGATGGAGGCTACTTTGATAATGAGAGGGACATCAATGTCATTGATAACAATATTCATACCTGATAGGGCGTATCACCTCGTGCAACTGGTGACGACGCTCGTTGATATTACCAAACTTAGGCATAAAGATACGTATTTGCCCGCCGTTAGCATTCACCATTCTAGGGTGTTTCAAACGACATTTTTAGCCAGCTCACTATAAGGTGAGTAAGGCAACACTTCCGACGACACGTAGAGTACTTTTTTTATCTTTCATAAAGAGTATTTCTTTAATTCATTTTGCTCTTAGAAGGCACAAAAGTACAAAAATTATGCATATATCCATAAATTTATATAAGTTTGCACCCAAAAAGATTTTATAGTAATGATTTACACGCAACAAAAGGAACTCCATTCAGTTATGGAAACCCTTAAAAAATCAAGGAAAAAAACAATAGGTTTAGCACCTACTATGGGTGCTTTACATGAAGGACACTTGTCACTCATTAAAAAAAGCTAAAGAAGAAAAACGATATAGCTGTTGTAAGTATTTTTTTGTAAACCCTACACAGTTCAACAATCCCTACCGATTTAGAGAAATATCCGCGTACCTTAACTGCGGATGTCGAAAAATTTCGGAATACAGTGAAGAGGTAATTATATTTGCCCCTAGTGTTGAGTGACATTTATGGTGAAGAGGTATTAGCACAGCCTTTTTGACTTTGCAGGATTAGACAAAGTAATGGAAGGCAGTTCGCGACCTAGGCATTTTGATGGTGTGGGCACGATTGTTAAAAAAACTTTTTGAAATTGTAATGCCCGACAGAGCTTACTTTGGTGAAAAAAAGACTACCAACAACTGCTTATCATCAAGCAAATGGTACGACAAACAGGTTTGCCTGTGACTATCGTCCCCTGCCCTATCGTGCGTAATAGTGAGGGGTTAGCTCTCAGCTCACGCAACGCTCTGCTAAGTGAAGCAATGACACAGCGCGCTTCGTTTATATATCGCACTCTTTTGGCAGCCAAAGAGCGTTTTGCCACTCATACACCTGCTGAAGTAGAAACGTGGGTAGTGGATACTTTTGCTAAAGAATCTGATTTTACCTTAGAATATTTTACAATCACTGATGCTCATAACTTGCAACATATCACTACGAAAGAAGCTGGCAAAGAGTACCGTGCTTTTTATAGTAGTATATGCCGAGGGAGTAAGATTGATTGATAATATATCCTTATAAGTAAAAGGTTGTATCAGCGATACAATTCTACTGGAGGGCGGTAGTTGATGCCTCTATGAAGAAGAAATCTCAATTGAAAAATCCAACTTTCTTTTAAAAATTTTGTGGATCACGTTCTTGCATCTCTGTCCACCCTGCCTCAGCTAAGGCTAGAGCTCAGGGATAGGTCATATAAAAAGCCCTAAATAAGTCTTTTTACACTTTCTCCCCACAAAGTAGCTTCTACCCCCAAAATATATTGTTTCTCCTCTTCTTTACTCAGATTAAAACCTGGATTAAAGAGTAGTACTTTTTTTCTAAAGGGAGTGTAGGCATCCAATTTACATTTGGCAAGTCGTCTTTAGCTTGTGGGTAATCAAAGTAGGCGTATTCACCAGGAGAACAAATGAGTTTAAAAATTATCTTTTTTTAGCTCGTTCTAATACTTGTTTGGTTGTGTTTATACGCCATAGATACATTATACTATTTTTTTGGATAAACAGGCACATCAAGTTCCATCCAGATAAGAGGTTGCTTACCATTTTTAACAAAGAAGTATTTACTTTTTTTCAAAAATAGCTCATCAGCTGGCTATCATCTTTTAAGTTTTCTTTATTTTTTTAAAAGTTCGGACTTCTTTACTCTCTTGCCACTTATCCATAGGAGCTTCATCACCACCTATATGAAAAATAAGTACAAGGAAAAATTGTTGAGAGTTCTGTAATGACATCATCTATAAAAAGAAAAGACTTTTTCTTTACCTACACATAGTAAATTTTTAGATACACCTGATGTAGTACGTACTGTTATAATTGTATCATTACAACTCAAAAAAGGATAAGCAGCTACAGTGGCGTCATTATGCCCAGGCATATCAAACTCAGGAACTAGTTGAACATTACGTTCTAAGCCATACGCTACAAGGCTTTTCATTTCTTCCTGAGTATAATATCCTTCATTGTTACGTTTACTTCCCTCAAAAATCTGTACGTTTAGCTCCTACTTCTGTAAGTTTAGGATATTTTTTTATTTCTATACGCCATCCTTGATCATCATTAAGGTGTAAATGCAAATAGTTAAGTTTATATTGAGCCATCACATCAATATACTTTTTAATGTCTTCTACTTTCCAATAATGGCGCGCTGGGTCTATCATCAAAGCACGGTAGGAAAAATCTAGGAGCATCAATAATAGAGAGGCAAGGCAAGACCTTTTTACTCTCTTGTTCTGCTTGAAAGATAAGCTGAGCAAGAGTTTGTTCTGCGTAGAATTTTCCTGCTTTTGATGAAAATTTAAGGATTATTTTTAGGTTGCACAATAAGTTCATACCCTTCCTTTGAGGGTATAGAATTATCTGTAATATAGGTAATAGGAGTTTTTCAAAGGGCAACTACCTTTATGATACTCTATTTTTATTAGGTTGAGGTATCACATTTACCTGTGCTGAAAGTGGTAAAACAACAAATAATAGTAATAAAAAAATATAATAAATTTTCATATCTTCTTGTCTGTTTTTTTAGGTTGTTAATTAATTTTATTGAGGTGTCAAGTTAAGGGCATACCAACTGAGATTGGAAAAATAGGTTTTCTTTCAATCAATCTTTTTATTAGATTGTTAAAAGATAGTCTCTTTGCTTTGTGAGCGATTGATTCTAAAACTATACTCAGCTAAATAGCGGTCTATATTAAACTCTGAAACCCAAGAATATATACCTCTTATCCAAGATTTTACTTGGTGTATTACTTTGTGTAATATAGGAAAAATTCTTTCCGTCATTACTCGGTTTTTGAGTTATATTATAGTCCTTTATAGGTCTATAGCCTTTCCATTCATCAGTCGTTATATAAGCTGTCTTATCAATGTGTTTATCAAATATTGTTCGTAATGATTTTGAGGAATAGTCAGGAATTTTAAATGCATAAAAAAACGTTTAACTTTACCTTGGTTACTAAGTTGTATCGCACAAAGAACTTTCTTTTTCTTTGTGTCATAACTCTACCTTGTTTTCCTTCTTCTTTTCCTCCTATGGTAAATTCATCGACTTGCACTTTGCCATCCATTTTCTGTGACTCACTGGATTTCATAGCTTCACGAATCTTGTGCATAAAAATAATGTGCTGTTTGTCGACTAATATCATAACGGCGAGCAACTTGTGATGCTGATAGACTTTTTGTAGTTGTTGACATCTCAAAACATATATAAAATGCTTTGAGAAGTCCAAATTTTAGCTTGTGAAACAAAGTTCCAGCTGTAGGACTTTCTGTATCTGAACAGATATTGCAAGTGCGTGAAAAATCTTTATGAACTTGGTATTTTGTATGTCCACATTTACGGCAACAATACCCTTTTTCCCATTTTATGGAAGCTAAGTATTCTTCGCAATCTAAGTCTGTTTTAAAGCATTCAGTAAACTCTAAGAGGCTTTTGTCCTTTGAATAATTCCATAATACATTATTTTTTTCAGTATGCAAATGTATGAAAATATTTTGACACCCTCAATTAATTTTAATTACCTTTTGGTTACTATAAATACATTTTCTTTCTCTACTCCTATCACTTCGTGTTCTACATCTACAGGGATTTGATAGGTATCAAGGTCTTTGAGAACAACTTCTTCACCATTGATAAGAAAACGTACAGTTCCTTTTTACCATAATAAGGGTTGCTGGAATATTAGTAGTATGTTTTTTAGTACAGCTCCTTCACCTAAAGCTATGGCTACTTGTCTCACATTTTGACCATCTTTTACAAAAATAGGTAGTTTGTTTATCATTGCGGAAAGTAAGTTTATCGGCTAAATTTACTTTTTGCAAAGATTTTATATGCTCTACTGTTTTACCATTCACGGCTGCAATATTATGCTTCTTGAGAATATCTTGTGCTTTGCCAGCACGAATCCCCCTACGACAAAAAGAGTACAACATTCTCTTTTTCCTTTTAATTCTTGCCATCGGGTTCCTATTTCTTCCAACGGGATATTAATTGCTCCTTCGGCTGTACCCTTAGCAAATTCTTCGGGGGTACGCACATCAATTAAAGTAGCATTTTTAGCATTAATATGCTCGGCGAGCGTTTGAGCTTTTTGCTGTAATGATCGTAAGCAAAAGCATTCCTAAAGTTATTGAATATTTCATTATTGTTAGTTTGTTTATTAGTTTATTATTTTTATTTTTCAGAAAAGTTCGACCAAGCGAATGAACTCTTTTGCGATAGCCTTTTCTCATCCTTTTCAGTTGCATTCTTAGCTAAGTCTATTACTTGTTTGTATGAGGATTTTTGCTTTGTATTTAGAATCTCTTAAGAGCATTCCCCACTGGGCAACAGCAGCGGCAAAGCGATAATCATCATCAGTTTGGGAAAGGTCGGTGAGTTTAAAAAGGAATAGGAGTACTTTCTTCTACACTTTTAGCGTCTTTTATCACAGGGTCTTTTATAAGGAGATTCTTTTATTTCTCTCTTTATTTATCGTTATAAGCTGGTAGAAGTTTTGCTACTTCTGTAGTTTTTCACTATTAGGGGGTAAACTTTTTAGTTCATTAACTGATTGCTGCCATTTCCTCCATAAAGCGAGTGGCTAAAGCATCGGCTTCTGCTTGGGTTTTTAGCCTCAGTATAGATGCGGATAATCGGCTCGGTATTCGATTTGCGCAAGTGTACCCAGCTGAAAGGAAAAATCAATTTTAAGTCCGTCGATAGTGGTGATTTGCTCGTGCGCATATTTTTCTTGCATTGCGAGCAACACTTTATCTGGATTGAGCCCGCTACTGAGTTGGATTTTATTTTTTTGCTCATAAAAATAAGCAGGGTAACTACGGCGCAAAGCACTCACAGTAGTATCTTTTTTTCTACCAAAAGAGAAAGGAAAAGCACTACCCCTACTAAGGCATCGCGACCATAATGCAATTCCGGGAAAATGACACCACCATTGCCTTCACCTCCTATCACAGCATTTACTTCTTTTCATTTTGGTTACTACATTCACCTCACCAACAGCAGCAGCTGCATATTCTACCCCGTGTTTTTCGGCTATATCGCGCAAAGCACGTGAAGAGGAGAGATTAGACACCACATTTCCTTTCTTTTTACCAAGGTAATAATCGGCGCAGGCAACAAGGGTATATTCTTCACCAAACATTTCGCCTTCTTCGGTAATAAGCGCAAGGCGGTCTACATCGGGGTCTACCACCACCCCTAAATCGGCTTTTACTTCCACTACCTTAGCACAGATATCGGAAAGATGTTCTTTAAGCGGTTCGGGATTATGCAGAAACTGACCGTTAGGTTCACAGTAGAGTGGTACCACCTCAGCCCCCAAGCGTTCTAACAAAAGTGGGATAGCAATACCTCCAGTAGAGTTTACAGCATCGACCGCTACTTTGAATTTGCGTTTGCGAATAGCTTCCAAAGTTGCTAATGGCAAGAGCGAAAGTACTGCATCGATATGGCGTTGTATATAAGTATCGTTGTGAGTGATATGCCCTAGTGCATCTACTTCGGCAAAAGTAAACTCATTGGCAGCAGCAATGCGCAAGATTTCTTCGCCTTCCTGAGCGTTGAGAAACTCACCTCTGTTGTTCAGCAATTTGAGGGCATTCCACTGTTTAGGGTTATGACTGGCAGTGAGGATGATACCGCCATCGGCTTGTTCCATAGTAACCGCCACTTCCACAGTAGGGGTGGTACTCAAGCCTATATCTACCACATCAATTCCTAAACCTACGAGGGTATATTGCACAAGATTCTGCACCATTTCACCCGAAATGCGCGCATCGCGACCTACAAACCACTTTCACACGATTTTTTTATAAATATGTTTTTTTAAGCCAGTGCCATAAGCAGCGGCAAACTTCACAGCATCAATGGGGTTAGTTGTCATCGGGCGCTCCCCTATAGTACCGCGAATACCTGATATAGATTTTATTAGAGACATATTCTTACAATTAAAATTTTATAATTTAGAATTAATAAGCGCAAAGGTAATAAATAATTACGAATTACGAGTTACGAAAGATGTTTTTTTATACTAATTTGCTAATTTATTAATTATTGACTATTTTTTTGTCGCATCAAATTATTCGTTTATGACAAAAACATCAACTCCGCGTGCAAGATGCTCTTAAATTCTTTTGCACAAAAAGATACTGAATTAGGCTTTCGCAAACTTTTTAGATTGTGTAGCCGACACACAACAAATGTCCCTCTACCTAAAGGCTATAGAACTTACCGACTGGAAGGAAAACAATCCTAATGAGTTGGATCAACTTACAAAAAAGCTACTGCACTACTTGAAGAAGTAGGGCGATGCTCCGTAGAAGAAGCTGCAACCGAAAAAAACCTGTGCTTGTTGCTAAAGACCTAAAAAAACTTATCGCTCGGGAATGTTTTTCATTAGGGTCCCTGTATCACTTACTATTAGTAAAGGACAAGTTTACGGCTTAGTAGGTGAAAATGGCAATGGGAAAACAACCCTTTTGCGCATCTTAGCGCACGACCTCTCCTATAATTCGGGCGAAATGACCTATTACTTCAAAGAAACGCCTACTAATGAATACGATTTACGCACTAAATTAGCTTACATTCCCCAACGCACCAGACAAATGGTATGGCAGTTTGAAAGACAATCTCAAATTTACTTTGGCGTGCTATGGTATCCCTGCTGAAGAAAACGAACCACGCACTCTGCTAATGATTGCCCGTTTAGGTTTGTGGAAATACCGCAATCTAAACTGGAATGCGCTATCATCAGGGTATAAAATGCGTTTTGAATTAGCGCGCACCCTATTACGTCAGCCAGAATTATTGCTTTTAGATGAGCCTTTAGGGAACTTAGATGTATTGGCACAACAGGTAATATTAGAAGACCTCAAAATGATAGCCAACTCAGTAAATCACCCTATCGCTTTTGATATTGAGTTCTCAACAACTCTTTGAAGTAGAAAAAATATCTGACAAGGTAATTTTCCTCAAAAATGGACAATACCGCGAAAATGTTGAGACTGCTCAAGAGAACACCCCTACCCCACTCATTGTAGAAATTGACACCACTAACAGCAGAGAAGAATTATTAGCAGTATTTAGCACTTTTAATCTTGAAAAATTGCAGTACAACGGAGGTATTTACATCGCTTATTTTGCTGAAGGTACAGAATATTCTACTGTGTTAGAAGCTCTTGGTAAAGCTAAAATAGAGCTTACTTATATACGAAATATTTCGGCTTCTACCCGCCGTTTCTTTGTAAGTTAGGCGGAAGGGGTTAGGTTTTAGGAGGTATAAGTTATTAATTATAAAAACACTCATTATCAATTGAAAAATATTTATTAGAACGTTATCCAGCAATTTGGAATACACACGTGGTATTGTTATTACCACTGATACTCTTATCCCATTTAGTCTTTTTGGATTGGGATTTATAATGCTCACTGATAGCACGTTAGGAATTTTCTATTACCCGTGGGGAAACTTGTTTAATGGCTTACCTATGTTGTTAAACTTTATTATAATTGTTTTTGCTATTAGTAGGTTGGCTTATTTATTTGTTTAGAAACAATGCTTTTGAGCGTTTCTACCCTGTGAGTCGTTGGCAATTGTTTTGGCGTTTTGTAGTATACTTTGCTGTTATTGGCGGAATTACAAGTTCTAGTTTTTCATTTATGGCAGGTGAGAAAGCTAAAGTATACTGGCGGTATACCGATAGCTACATTCATAGTGTATTACGACAATACCCTGAGGATATTCGCGATTCTGAAAGGGAACAATTATCTGATGATCAACTAAAGGAATATCACATAGTTCATAATGCATCACAAATAAAAACAAGTGTTTATAGAAAAATTTTGATGATGAAATTTTTTTCTTGTAATCATTATTGCTTTTGTTTTAACTATATTGATTTTTACAGTACGTATCACCTCATTGCGTACAGTGTTGCTCTCTATTGTTTTTCAGTGGCTTGTTGTGCTTGCTGCTTGGCTTAGTGCTCATATTGGTTTTGGAGAGCAATATGTTTGCAATACGAGATGTATATGTAGTGCTGACAATCTTATGGTTGACTTACCTTTCAGTGATTGCTTTTATCTATTTTCTCTAACAAAAAACAATACCGAGGTATTGCAATGAATACTTCACTATTTGGTTTTTTTGCCTATGACAATTGTTACTCTAATAGCTATCTGTGAGAGATATGATTGGTGGTATTTTTTTAGAAAAGAATTACAGTTATTGGTACGATATAAGAGAACTTATAATTTCAATAGTAGGGATACTGCTTTCATTTGTGTTTGTAGGGCTTTATACGAATGTTATCAAACGATGGAAGGCAATGCCGGAGTAGAGGTTAGGGGTCAGGCGTCAGGGGATAGGTTATTAATTATAAAAACATTTATTATCAATTGAAAAAAATATTTATTGGAACGTTATCCAGCAATTTGGAATACGCAGGTGATACTGTTATTACCACTGATATTCTTATCTCATTTAGTCTTTTTCGCTTTGGGATTTATAATGCTCACCGACGGAAAGTTATGTAAGGGGTATTACCCGTGGGGGACTCGTTTAATGGCTTACCAATGTTGTTAAACTTTATTATAATTGTTTTTGCTATTGGTAGGTTGGTTTATCTATTTGTTTAGAAACAATGCTTTTGATCGTTTCTACCCTGTGAGTCGTTGGCAATTGTTTTTGGCGTTTTGTAGTGTATTTCGCTGTTATTTTGGGGATTATCAGTACTGGTTTTTCATTTATGACAGGCGAGAAAGCTAAAGTATATTGGCGGTATACTGATAGTTACCTTCACAGTGTGCTACAACAATATCCTGAGTATATTAGCGATTCTGAAATGAAACAATTTACTGAAGCTCAGCGAGAAGAGTATTACATAGCTCATAATGCATCACTTATAAAAAGAGCGAGTGTTTATAGAAAAATTTTTATGCGCAAATTAATTTTATAATTATTATCGCTTTTTTTACTGACATTATTACTCTTTGCGGTACGTATTACCTCATTGCGTACAGTGTTACTCTCTATTGTATTTAGCGGATTGTTGTGTTTGCTGCTTGCCTTAGTAGTAACACTTATTGTATATGTAGACACAAGTATAAAATTCAAAAATATTTGCTGCTTTATCCCTGCTATGGATTAGCTATCTATCGGTGGTTTTCCTATCAATTACATCTAAAAAAAGAAACTATACCGAGGCATCGCAATGAATGCCACTCTATTTGGCTTTTTTCCTGCTATAGTTATTACTTTTTGTAATTATAGAAGATAGGTACAATTTGTGGAAGTTTATAGAATATTATTTAGATCCTATTAAGAATGATATAAAAATACTTATCCTTTGGGGAATTGGAATATTGCTTTCACTTGTGTTTGTAGGACTTTATACGGGAGTTATCAAACGATGGAAGGCAATGCCGGAGTAGAGTATCAGGTTTTTAGGTGTCAGGGGTCAGGTGTCAGGGGGTAAATTGTTAATTATTAATTGTAAATTGTAAATTGAAAAATATTTATTAGAAAAATTATCCGTTGATTTGGAACACTAAGCTGTTGCCAATGTTAGGTCTCGCTGCTTGCGGACACGTTTTTCTTTCTGTTGGGCTATATCGTTGATAAAGGCAGTATATATGAAAGAGTTTATACCATAGGAGAAGGATTTTTTTCCCTCTTCCCTTTTTTTGTTGCACCTTATTATAAGTATCTTACTATTAGTATTCTGGCTAATGCAACTCTCTAAAAAACAATGCCTTTAAGCATTTTTTTATCCCAGCAATCAGCTGAAGTTACTCGGTTTATATACACAATACTTTATAATTATATTTGCGGCACTCACTTTCTCTCTTTCGTTTATGGCTGGCGAAAAAAACTCATTTACTTGTGATAGATAAACCGTTTTTATGGCGATGAGGAAGGAACTATTGTGCAAGGGCTGCTCATCGCATCGCTTTTTATCTCACTGTTAGTGCTTTGTGTACGGATTACTGAGGTTAGAACCTTATTGCTTACAATTGTATTTTCAGGGGGTATTATCACTCGCGTTAGGGATGGTGTCGGCATTTTTATTCAGTATTTTTTTCTGATGCCAATTTGTTTTTCACTTGTTGTTTAGATGTATGTGGCAATTCCTTTTATTGCTATATTGTTAGTTGTCACTAATTTAGCAACAATGCCCAAACTCTTTTCGGGGATTCTCATCAACTTTTTCACTGCTGTTCTTTACCCCTGCCCTTTACGGAGCTATCTTATTAATTTTCAAAGAAGAGACTTTTGACAATATGCCTGTATTGAATTATGGGGTACTCTTGTCTAATTTCCTTTTCATATTGTTATACGCTCCCGTACTGCACCAATGGAGAGCAGTGCCGGAATAGGTATCAGGTGTCAGGTGCCAGGAGGCAAGAGGCAGATTTTTATTAATTATTAATTGTTGATTATCAATTGAAAAAGTATCTTTTTAGAACATTATCCATTAATTTGGAGTACGCGAGCAGTGCCAATGCTAATAGTTGCTCTTGGCGCGCATTTGTTATTCTTTTTGTTAGGACTTATTGTTCCTAACAGAGGAGGAATAGGATTTGCTGAAGGCTTTTGGGCACTTCCGCATAAAAGTA